>Ga0208063_1000167_pt1 | contig 22174 bp, 18 predicted proteins | sample DeeseametaMP0203_FD_184219 | JGI IMG/M metagenome (GOLD analysis project Ga0208063, IMG submission 184219) | Marine microbial communities from the Deep Atlantic Ocean - MP0203 (SPAdes) | ecosystem: Environmental > Aquatic > Marine > Oceanic | place: South of Cape Verde, Atlantic Ocean... | reverse complement strand
TAAGTTCTACAGCACCACAAAAACACATCCCTTTTATTTTCTCACTAGCCATTTTTACACATTGTCTTAAGGATTATTGTTTATTTTTTGTGATTTAGAAGAAGCATTGTTATACCATGATTAGCCAATTTTACAAGATTGGGATAGGCTTGTCGGGGAGTGTCTGGCTGTAAAGAACTAAGTGGGGTTTCTCACTGGAGGTTGTGTATGGGGTGTAAATCATTCAATGATAAGTAAGAGGGACTGACTCTTTCATCACCATTTTGATGTAATACGGTTCTTTTTCTTTTTAAATTCATTCTCAGTAATGGTTCCTGCATCAAGTAATTCCTGCAACAGTTTGAGACTCTCCAAATCCTCCTTCTCATCTCTAAGTATTCTTTTCTTTATAAAGACATAGAATAAAATAATTCCAAGGAAAAGAATAATCGGTGGGAGAAGGTATTCCATCATGTAGAAATCCTGAGACCCTGTTTCAAAGTGGAATTGAAAATCTTTCTTAATATCCATTCAAACACAATTATGTTTCTTGTTGGTTCGATTATTAGAAACCAATATATAACATCAATCGGTTTGTTTTACAAGAATTGGGAAGATTGTGGAGGGTTGTCTGACTGTTCCAGAGCAACCCCTCGTAAGAACAGCAGAATTACGCTTAGAGCGCACCTGGTTAATCTGAACTCAACGGTTTGGCTGCAATACCCTGATAGCAATGTCCAATGAATTTTGGAACAGACGGAAGATGAAATCGCTTCAATGAAGTGATTTCAAAAGAAGCACCAAGAACAAGATCATCAATTTTACGATTGAGATGACAACCGTCACCAATTTTTTTTTGTAGAGGATTGAGACGGTGCTGCCAAGCCTGTACCTTAGTGACATCGCTCAACCCGTGTTCCAAAAACACAAAATTCCCTCGTGGTTTAAGCACACGGTTTATTTCAAGCAACGCCTGTGACACATCCGGAATACTGCACAAGGTAAAAGTGCAGACAACATAATCGTAACTTGCATCATCCATTGGCAAATGCTCTCCGGAAAGAACATAATTTGTCACTGCAATTCCGGACTTATCAATCCGTTTCCGTGCCAGACGGTGCATTCGGGGGTTGACATCAACTGCGTCAATTTTCTGTACAGTTTCCGGAAAATGAGGCAGGTTGAGCCCTGTTCCAAAACCGATTTCCAGAACTTCCCCGTTTATTTCCTGAAGTGCATCCTGCCGAAAACCACTCAGTGACTTTCCGGACATGGTAAGTTCACAAAGGTAGGGAAATACAAATTTTGAATAAAAACTTCCGGACATGGCGCCTCGAAACTGATTCACTAATCAAACTGCTTTTTTGAGTTTTGATGTAACGGAGATACCGGATTCCTCAGAATTTTGGATGTACTTTTTCAACTGTTCAGCAGAATATCCGGTTGCGTTGGATGCTGCTGCAATACTGGGGAATTTCTGTCCCTCAACAAACACAGCTCCTTCTGTGATGTCTTTTGGGACTGTCTTTTGAGCAGCTTCATTTTGAGTGTTTTCCATTGGATGGAGTAGAATTTCCGCCTTGTCGTAATCTTCCTGCTGAATAAGGGAAATGTACTGTTCCAGCGAAGGCACCATTTCAAACCATCCGTGTCCTGTGTAGTGAGTTTGAAACAGACTGTGCAGAGTACTTTCAATATTTTCCGCAGACTCTTTTTGTCCTGCTTCATGACTTGCCAGCAAATGCAGAGTTTCTGAAGATCCTTTTTGCAGAGTTTCCAGTGCCACATAAGGATCATCACATGAACCTATTTTAACTCTGTTATTGCGTGAATCCTGGATAAAATAAACTGCCCAGGCCAAATCTCCAAGACGCTGCTGACGCATCTTTCTTTCACTGCTCTTTGCATCTATGCAGTTTTTGCAGGTTGACGTTTTGCCATCATGTGAATGTGAAGACATGTAGAATTCCCTCAATGATTTTATTGTTCCACATCCTTCACAGCTCTTTTCCAGCAAATTCATTTGAGACAACCTTCTTTCCGTTTCTTTGGAAGCTTGCCGAACCTGTGCCCGGACATTAGCACATTTACGACAAAACGAAGCCAGTCTGTCCTGACATCGTCCTGGAGGGAAAAATTCCGGCGAACGGGGAAATTCCCCCCGGCACATGCTGCATAAACGGGTGTATTGTTCAGGACCAAATAATTCTTCTTGAATAGCTGACCTCATAGTTTCATTCCTTTGCTGTTTCACTTTGTAAAATGGGCATATAAATATCTTTCTACAATCATAAGATTGCTAATGAATTTACACTTTTCTGTTATAATAAATAGCAGATTACACAAAATGGTCAATTTCTGAATGCAAAAACTGCCTTGATAGGATAAGCTTTCCAAAAAGCTTGCCATCCAGAAAAACAATTTAGCTGCTTTTATCTGCAGCATGCAGTTTCGCATTTATTGAAAATTTTCACATTTTACAAAAATACATACATCCAGCAACAACCATTTGAATTTATTGACCGTTAATAATTTATCTGTTCGTACAGAACACCAATCTGGTCCAATTAACATTTTGGACAACCTGAATTTCAAACTTGAAAGCGGCAAAAGCTTGGGAGTAGTTGGAGAATCCGGTTGCGGGAAATCAATGGCGGCCTTTGCAATCATGGGTTTATTGCCGGAAAATATGACTGCCTCCGGCGAAGTTATGTTCGGTAAAAACTTGCTGAATCTACCTGAAAAGGAATTATGTAAAATCAGGGGGAACCGTATCAGTATGATTTTTCAGGAGCCAATGACGGCACTAAATCCAGTCCAGCCAATTGGATTCCAGGTAGCAGAAAGTTTGATTCTGCACAAAAATTTATCCCGACATCAGGCGCAGCGACAGGCTTCAAAAGTGTTGGACCGCGTCGGCTTACCTGCCAAAAAATTTTCGCGCTCACTTTATCCACATCAGCTTTCCGGAGGACAAAGACAGAGGGTAGTGATTGCGATAGCTATGGTATGTGAACCGGAATTGATTATTGCAGACGAACCTACAACTGCACTGGATGTCACGATTCAGGAACAAATACTGGCTTTGATTTCTGAATTGGTTATTGAGGAAAACATGGCACTGATGCTGATAACACACGATTTAGGTGTTGTTGCAGAAAATACTGATCAAATGCTGGTAATGTACGCAGGACGGATTGTAGAGAAAGGTCCAACAAATAAAGTGTTTGAACATTTGGCACATCCATACACACGCGGCCTTTTTGCCTCAATTCCTGACACAGAAAAGTCTGCTAATGATCTTAGCCTTCATCCTGAAAATCCCAAAAATAGCAGGTTGTCAACAATTCCCGGACGTGTTCCGGAATTCTGGGAACGCACCAAAGGCTGTTCTTTTGCAGACCGCTGTTCACGGGCACAGGCAAAATGTTTTTCAGAGCTTCCGGATGAAACCCGGATAAGTAACGGACATTCCGCAGCCTGTTTTTTCCCCTGGGAGCAAAACGCATGAAACAGGAAAAGAATGCAAATACTTTGCTCCAAATCCGCGAACTAGTGAGGGAATATATCCTGCCGCGCCAGCATATTTTTATTCCTCCAAAACGCTTCCGTGCACTTGATGGAGTGAGTTTGTCGCTAAATTACGGTGAAAGTTTTGGCATTGTGGGCGAGTCCGGTTGCGGGAAATCTACTTTGGCCAGAACTGTATTAGCACTTGAATCTCCTCAGTCCGGAGAAGTTTGTTTTCAAGGTAAGGTTCTGCACAACCTGAAATCCAAAGATTTGCGACGTATGCGTCGTGGAATGCAAATGGTTTTTCAAGATCCATACGGCTCGTTGGATCCCCGCCATTCAGTAAATCAAATTGTATCTGAGCCCCTTACATTGCTGGGAGAAGTAACACTGAAAATACAGCAGCAACAGGTTGCTGAAGCCCTTGAAAACGTAGGACTCTCACCTGCAGACTCGAACAAATTTCCGCATGAGTTTTCCGGAGGACAGCGCCAGAGAATTGCAATTGCCCGTGCTTTAATCACTCGTCCGTCACTGATTGTGGCGGATGAACCGGTATCGGCTTTGGATGTGTCAGTACAGGCTCAGGTATTGAATTTAATGATGGACTTGCGGGAACAGCATGGACTTGCATATCTTTTTATTAGTCATGACCTGAGCATCGTTCGTCACATGACTACAAATGTGGCTGTGATGTATGCAGGAAGAATTGTAGAAACAGGTCCAACGGAAACCCTGTTTGATCATGCTCAACATCCATACACTAGAGCTCTGCTTGAAGCAGTTCCACGTCCTGACCCGTCAAGGAAACGCACAGGACGTTTAAAAAAATCAGCGTCAACCCAACTTTTTCCCGAAACTGAAGGAGGATGCGCCTATGCTTCCCGTTGTCCGCTTGTAGAGGAAAAATGCAGAGAAAAATCTCCGTCACTTTTAAATCTGAATAATAGTTCGGCAATGGAATCTGACAAAAATCCTGCTGAAATTGTTCATAAAGTTGCCTGTTACAAACCCTTAGATTCTGTTGTTTCAGTTTGAAACACTATTAACACTTAAACCAGATAACCAGAAATGTCCGATTCAAAGTTTTGCAGTTATTTGTGCAGACAATCAGGAGAACCTCTTGCGGGCACTGCCCCATTTGCAGAGCATTTTGTTTTTATTTCCTGGCCCAAAAAATACTGGGAATACGAAGCTCTGGAATCCAAAGGCGGATTCCCAACTGGACTAAAACAATGGATGAAAGAAAAAAGTAAAATTAGCGGAAAAATCAGTATCCGTTTAGCCAGTCAGGCAAAGCTCGAAAATGACAAAGTGGAATTATTTATCTATCCCGGAAAATGGTATTATTCAAACGTTCTGCCCAAAGAAATACCAGAAGTTTTAGAGTCACATTTTCAGCATTACAAAAATTCCGATTTTTCCTGTAAAAAGATTGAGCGGGAGCAGATTTTTATTTGTACCCATGGGAGGCATGATAAATGCTGTGCCAAGTTTGGACAGAAACTTGCTGATCAGATGCAATATCATGTTCAAAAGCAAAATTCTTCTGTTGAAGTTTGGGAGAGCAGTCACCTTGGAGGGCATCGTTTTGCACCAACAATGATTGATTTTCCAAGCGGACGAGTATATGGCCGTATGACTCCGGATGAGATCCCAAGGTTTTTAGAGAGTCGAAAACAAGGACAAGTTTATGGTTCAGCTTATCGGGGTTCAATTTTTTTGCCTGAACTGGAACAAGTTGCTGAAGCTCATGTTCAGCATTATTGCAGTGTTCAGCAATTGGATTGTCAGGTGAAAATAAAAAACCTGGAAAAATTAAGAGAAGATAAATTTAGGTGTACTGCAGCATTTGAGATTAATAAACGTTCCGCTGTATCGCAAAATAATATTCCGGATGAATTAGCATTTTCTTTTAAGTTGAAAGACTTTGAAAGCCCTTCCGGATGTGATGCACTCGAAGAACCGAAACTGAGAAAATGCTGGGAACTGGAGTTACCCCTTTCCTTCCAATAAATTTATTAAATGGAGTAAAAATGGTAGACGAAGAAGTTCAGGAAGAGCAGGAAAACGCAGAAATGAAAGCAGCTGAAACCGAGAATGGAGACAGCCCTGATGACGATATGGATTCGTTGATGAATGAGTTAGAGCAGCAGAAAACAAGTCCTGAAGGTACAGGAGGCAGCGGTGACCTTAGTTCTTTAATAACGGAAAAAGCAGATTCAACAGAGGAAAATATCGACGAAATGCTTGACTCAGCTTCAGACACCACCTCGTCCATGGATGATACACCGGTTGAAGAAGGTATTGACCTGGAATTTTTGCAGAAAATGCCTTTAACAATGACCTTTGAAGTGGGACGTGCAAAAATGACCATTAACGACCTCCTTTCACTCGGACAGGGTTCCGTACTTGAATTGCACCGTTTAGTTGGTGAAAGCCTGGATTTATTTGCCAACGGTAAGTTGATTGCTCAAGGTGAAGTTATAATTGTCAATGAAAAGTTTGGTGCAAAATTAACGAATATTATTTCTCCTGAAGAACGGATCAAACAAATGAACGGTATGGATAAAACAAATTAGCAGCCGACAACAGGACTATTTTTTCTAAGAAACAACCATCAAGTGCTGCCTCCAGTCTGGTGATTTAATTCTCATAATCCAAATGCCCTCTCACGATTGGAAGCTCAGTTCATACGACTATAAGCTTCCTCAATCCCTCATTGCCCAGCATCCTGCCCCAAAACGTGACCAGTCACGCATGCTTTTTCTTGAACGTAAAAGCGGAAAAATTTCAAACCGCAACTTTACTGAAATTGTTTCACTGCTCCCTGAATCCTCCTGCCTTGTTATCAACAACACCAAAGTTTTACCTGCCCGCATTCCTGGAAAACGTCAAAGCGGTGGAAGAATTGAAGCCCTGCTGATTGAAGAAAATAACAACGGAGACTGGAGCGCAATAGTCCGAAAAGCTGGACGAATTAAACAGGGTGAGCGTCTTGAATTTTGTGATGGAAAACTTTTGGCAAAAGCAAAAGAACGGCTGGAAGAGGGTGAATGGCTTTTGGAGTTTGAGGAAACAGAACGTTTGAAAGAGCGATTGGAAGATGTTGGCCTGCCGCCGCTGCCACCTTACATTGAGCGACGAAACGCAAGTGATTTGCAGAATACAAAAGATCGAGAACGTTACCAAACCTGTTTTGCTACCGAACCAGGCGCAATTGCAGCACCCACTGCCGGCTTACACTTTACGCCTGAAATTTTAACAGAAATTGGAAATCGTGGAATCGATATTTTGGAGGTAACTCTGCATGTCGGTTTGGGAACCTTTTCCCCAATTGATCAAGAAGATATTCGAAAACACAAAATGCATGCGGAATTTTTTTCAATTTCTTCTCAAACACTACGTCAACTGCAAGTCTACCAAAACAATAACAAACAGATGATCAACGTCGGCACAACTTCTGTGAGGGTCCTGGAAACCTTAGCTCGGCAGAATTTTCAAGAAAGCTCGGGTTGGACAGACATTTTTATTTATCCACCCTGCAAATTCACAATGACGGATGGGCTTCTCACAAATTTTCACCTTCCCAAATCAACATTGATGTTGTTAGTTTCAGCATTTTGTGGCCGCGAATGTTTATTAAGTTCCTATCAGCATGCCGTAGCCGAAAAATACCGTTTTTTCAGCTATGGAGACTGCATGTTGATTTTGTGATTTTTATCCTACAAATTAGATGAACCTGTAAAAAGTCGTAATACAGTGTCATATCGAGCGAAGCGAGAAATCTTGTATAAGCTCCTACATTAATATCATTAAGATTTTTCCCTGCGCTCGAAATGACCCCGCACCTTAACAGAACCTGGATTATTCTATTTTTTCATTTCCAGATTGCTGATATAGGTGCGGAGTGGATTACAGACTTTTGACGAAACCATCAAAATAAAAAATATTATTTATTGTTAAGTATCGCTTTCAAGTTGTCTTTTGTAGTATTGAGAAAATTTTGGCAAATCATCCTCAATTTCATAATAATCAGGTTTGTCATCAACAAAAATATGTTCAACAGTTTTTAGACCTTTTGAAGAATCCAACATCCCTGCAGCAATGCTGATATTACTGCCGCCTAAACGTTCAAAAAAAATACTGGCACCACATTCCTGACAAAATCCCCGTCTTGCTTCGTTTGAGGAACGAAACCATTTCAGTCCAACATCATTAACAAGCTGAAAATTCTTTTTTTCCACAGACGTATAGGCCGCAAAATTTCCATGAGTATGGAGACATTGCCCGCAATGACAATTGATAACCGGACGTAATTCACCCGTCAGCTTAAATTTAACTGCACCGCACAAACATCCGCCCTGCATTGAATTCTCTTTTTTAATTTCCTGTTGCAGTTCCTCTGACAAATTATCTTTTACTCGATTATCACGACGATCTGCTTTTGAATATACTTTGCCAGACGGTTTAACCTTTTCAGCAAAGCGGCTCTTCATTTTTCCGCTGTAATCCGCTCCCAATGCGGGAGTATGTTTTTTTGATTTTGGCATATATCTCCTTTGAGACAAGTTTAAATTTTTGGTTTGAAAACGTCAACCATCAATTGAGTGTCCCCTCAAAACTTGTACTGAAAAACCCTCAAGCCACGCAATCCATCCTACCGGCGAGATGAATTCAGCAGGTTCCTTTTCGCTATCAATCAGAACGTTCCAGGCTATTTCTTCAGGCAGATTAAATTTAACCGGCTTGTCAAAACAATTTATCAAAATGCGCATTGCCTGGTCTGGCCAACCAGGATTTGTTACTTCAAAGTGTAGTGTCCGGCCATAGGGTACAAACTCCTCCGGTCCACCTGAAGCATTAAACCATTTATATTTACTTTTTTCTGAAAATAAAAATGGAGCGTGCTGTTTGCGAAAGGCAATCATACGCCGAGTAAAAGCTAAAAGCACGGAGTTTTGTTCTGTCAGATTCCAGTCCAGCCAGGTTAAAGCAGAGTCATGACAATAAGCGTTGTTGTTGCCCTGTTGTGTCCTCCCGAATTCATCACCACCCAACAGCATGGGAATTCCGTTGGAAAGCTGCAGCAGGCAATGAAACATGCGTAACTTCCGGAAGCGCAATGACAGTATTTCCGGATCATCAGTTACTCCTTCAGTTCCGCAGTTGTCCGAAAAATCAGCACTGTGGCCATCCCGGTTTTCTTCGCCGTTCGCCTCGTTGTGTTTTTCGCTGTATGAAACCAGATCCATTAAAGTCATACCATCATGAGAAGTAACAAAGTTTAGACTCCGCTTCCTGCCTTTTTCTACTGAACCAAAAATATTTGGACTGCCCAGAATTGACTCTTTAAGCCCTTCCATCATGCCCTCATCTCCACGCACAGCACGACGAACTTTGTCACGGAATTGATCGTTCCATTCTGTCCAATCTGCAAACTCAGCTGCTTTTCCCAGTTCGTAAGCACCTGCGGCATCCCATGGTTCTGAAATCAGTTTAATATTTTTCAGGGAAGGTTCATGTCTTAATTCCCAGAGTAACTGCGGAAAGTCCATAATGTCTCCAGCCGAATCCCGATTTAGAATTGAAGCAAGGTCAAACCGAAAACCGTCCACACCCATAACGTGTGACCAGTAAATGAGACAGTCACGAATCATTCGTCTGGTTGTTGGATGAGCACAATTCAAAGTATTTCCGCATCCGGAATAATTTTTGTAGCTTCCGTCCTTTTCCCGCAAATACCACTGATCCGGCGCCAGTAACTTAAAATGATCTGCATAACCATTATCACCAAATTCCGCAGTATGATTAAAAACAACATCCAGCCAGATTTCCAGGTCAGCTTCATGGAATTTGTCAACCATCGCTTTAAATTCGCGAACTGGATTTACCACATCTGACGCATAATTTTGTTTTGGTGCAAAAAACAAAAGCGGTGAGTAACCCCAATAGTTTAGAACAGTATGCTCAATTTCCGCATCAGTAATAGTCCTCTCGTTTTCATCAAAATCAAAAACCGGCAAAAGCTCAATTGCAGTCACACCAAGTGCTTTTAAATACGGAATACATTCAACAAGTCCCCGATATGTCCCGGATTGTGAAGATCCGGAAACTGAGATTGATGGGCTATTGGTCATGCCACGGACGTGGCACTCGTAAATGACACTCTGCGCCAGAGGGTGATGAGGGTGGTGTGGACGGGAAGCAGTTAATTCATCTGTCGGTGTCTCCTGACGCAGAACGGGCAACCGGCGCATTCCATGAAAAACCTTACTTTTGGGACGGGAAATAACACTGAGCCGAAAATCCTCCTCATCCACAACAAATCCAATGGGTCTCCCCCAATGCTCACCACCGAAGCTTTCCCTGGCAAATGGATCAAAAACAAATTTTGTGTTGCCGTCCTTTTCTTGAAGCTGAATCAGGTAAACCATGTGTTCTTCTGCAGAGCCGGAAAATTCAGCTTCCCAGCCCCATACATCACCAAACTGATACGATGTGTCCAACTGGACATCGGACAGCAAGGCCTGATTTCCTTCAAGTTGCGGAAAGAAATGTGGGTAAAACAAATAGCGGATGCTGACAACATGCTCAGCAATCAATCCGAATTGAAACGAATTTCCACGCCAATGCCCTCCCATCGAAGGATTTGGCAAAGGTCGAATTGACTGAAACATTGGCTGAACTAAAAAACAGGATGGAATTAATGACCGGCGGCAGCAAATAATTTCTGCATGGCGTCTTTCACTCCCGGAGCTGCAACTAAGACTGGATTGCCTGTGAGTAAACCATCATTGGCCAGAAAATCATTTGTCCAACCACCGGTTTCACGAACCATAGCGATACCTGCCAGACAATCCCATGAATTAATTTGAAATTCATAAACCCCAATGTAACGTCCGGCAGCTACGTATGCTAACATCAAAGCTGCAGATCCAACGTCGTGATAAACACCACCATTATTAAACAAATAATCGAAGGCTTTTTGGGTTGCAACAATCGAACTTTTTGGTGAATATCCCAGCCCGACAATTCCATCGGCAAGTGTAGTGGCCTTACTCGGTTTCATTGGTTTACCGTTTAAGGTAGCACCAGTTCCACGCTGAGATGCAAACAATTCGTCCATACACGGTGCGTAAATCAAACCTATCTCAATTTGGTTCTTAACTACAAAAGCAATCGATACACACCAGGATGACAAACCATTTAGAAAACAGATTGTCCCGTCAATAGGATCAACAATCCAGATACCTTCTGCATCCAAATTTCTGGTTCCGCTTTCTTCACCTAAAAACCCATCTTCCGGAAATAATGTTTGCAGACGTTCACGAATCATTTTTTCAACTTCACGATCTGCTTTGCTTACCAAGTCCTGAGGTCCTTTTTTTTCCGTCTTCAGACTATCAAGTTTTCTAAACCACTGAAGAGCATAAAGACCTGCGTCACGGACCAACACCTGAGCTGCATGAAAACGCTGCTGGATGGACTTATTTTTCATAATCTTTCTGAAAATAAAAACGTTAAACGTTGCATTTTGAGAGTGCCCTGTTTACATAAATCTTGCAAGCTGAAGGCTTGATGAATTTCATCTGGTACAGGACAAATCACTCGATAATGAGCAATATTTATGTTCTAATTTTTAAGTGCTTTGTTGCTTATTTTTATCAAATTGTAGAGTCTAAATCGTTTGCTACAATCCTACTAATGAGTATTTTATTCTAGTAAGATACTGATATTATTCACTGCGTCATGTCATTTCGAGCGAAGGGAGAGATCTGATAAAGTGCTGATATCTTATAAGATCCCTCACATACGTTCGGGACGACACGATAAAACTCTTGACTGTCGAGTAAACCTGTAAAACATTGTTATTAAATTATCCCAAATCTAAAATCCTGTCTTCATGCTGTAACAAAAATGTTCCAAAGTTTACGCCATAAAATTATTCTGGTTGCAGCAGTTTGTGCATCAATAACCCTGTTAGGTTTTGTTGCCCTGTACTGGCTTACATTGGAACAGCATCAGTCTTTGGACAGACACCGTGATCTCCCTGCAGTTTCCCTTAAGTGGTTTTCGCTGAATAATGCAGTCCATAAAGCCTCACTGGCACAAAAGGCCTGGATCGACAGCGGAGATTTGAAGTTCATTAAAGAACGTGACCTTACATGGGCAGTTGATATTCACCCTGCCTTTAAGCAACTCGACCTGCTTTACAAAAAGGTACGTGTGTGGGAAGGAGAACGATCAGTTGAGAGACGCGTTTTTTATGATTTGCGGTTGATGATTTTATCCCTTGAAAATCTGCAAAAAAACACAAGCGATCCGAAACAAAAACTTACTCTGGAAGAAGCACAGATTATCTGGACAGACAAGGAGTCGCCTTTGGTACAGAACATCAGCAGTCAGGTGGAAATAATGATTCGCTGGCAAACCGATTTTGCACGTCAGCAGGAATCTAAATTGCGGCAAGGTTTGTCAGGACTTGGAATCTGGATCTGGGTCGTTGCTTCTGTAGTTTTACTTCTTGTTTTGGGATTGGCAGTTTTTTTTGCAAACCGAATCACTGCCCCACTTAGAAAATTACGGGGTGCGGCTCAGCAGCTTATCCGTGATCAGTTCCACAAGCCTGCTGAAAAATCCATTGAAGTCGAGGGCAAAGCAGATGAATTTCCGGAAAATATGGATGAAGTTCAAACGTTGACAGAAGTTTTTCAAAAAATGGAGTCCGTCATCCGCGAACGTACTGAATTACTGGAAACCTCAAATCGTCAGCTTGATCAAGCCAGCCGGGCCAAAGGTATGTACCTCACCAACATGTCTCATGAGTTGCGTACTCCGCTTAATGCTATAATTGGCTTTGCGGAAGTCTTGCTTGAATCAGGAAAAGAGGAACCACTTTCGGATTATCAAATTGACCGCCTCAGTAGAATTTTAAAAAGCGGGCAACATCTGTTGGAACTGATCAATTCATTGCTCGATCTTTCCAAAATTGAAGCTGGACAGATGCAAATATTTAACTCAGAGTTTCAGTTGGAAAATTTACTGCAGGATGTGATGGAATGGCTGGAACCACTTCTACAGGAAAAATCTCTTCAGCATGAACTCGTTTTCCACTCTGACACACCAATTATGCTTTATTCTGATTCCGGAAAGGTCCGGCAGGTACTGATTAATCTTCTGGGAAATGCCATTAAATTTACTGAATCCGGAGGTCATATCAAAGTCAGTAGCATTCATGATGTAAATGGAGTTTCAATTGAAATTCAGGACACAGGTTGCGGAATTACCGTAGATCAGCAGCAGCAAATATTTGAAGTCTTCCATCAAGTCAACTCATCCGGAACACTAAAGGGGACAGGTCTTGGACTTGCGCTCGTGCAAAGTTTAATGAAATTGCTTGGAGGTTCAGTTTCATTGAAAAGCAAATACGGTAAGGGGAGTACGTTCACGCTGCACTTTCCGGCATCCAGCAGACTGAAACATGAATCCTGAAACTTAAATTACTACTTGAGTAATTTTATTAAATCTCAGCATACGGAAGCACAAATTGGAATCGGATATGCCCTGTTGGCTTTTAGCGCATGGGGTTTTCTTCCCATTTACTGGAAACTTCTTGACACCGTTCCTTCGTTAGAAATTTTAGCACACCGAATGGTTTGGTCCGTGCTTTTCCTAGTGGGGTTGCTGGCAGTTCAGAAACGTTTGGGGGAATTTCGGGATTTACTGAAGACCCCAAAATATATCTGGATGCTCCTGGGAACAGCAGTGCTCCTGGGAGTAAACTGGTTTGTTTATATTTATGGTGTAAACACGAATCAAATCGTCGAAACCAGTTTGGGATATTTTATCAATCCCTTGTTTAATGTTTTATTGGGAGCAATTTTTTTGAAGGAACGCCTCAATTATTGGCAAAGTTTAGCACTTGGAATGGCTGTTTTGGGCGTTTTGAATTTTCTCTGGGATTTTGACTCACTGCCCTGGATTGCTCTATCGTTGGCATTCACCTTTTCTTTTTACGGTTTATTACGCAAAATGATACCAGTAAAACCATTGGTGGGTCTGTTGATGGAGACAGTACTGCTTGCTCCTTTCGCAGCAGTTATGATAGTGGTTTGGAATGTAGATGGTACAGGGAATATTGGAGGAGATTGGAGAATTGTAATTTTTTTAGTCGGTGCAGGCGTGGTCACCTCACTACCACTGCTCTGGTTCACAAATGCCGGAAAACGACTTCGTTATACTACCCTGGGTTTTATTCAATACATGACTCCATCTATCCAACTCTTAATTGGTGTGTATCTTTACCATGAACCGTTCACGCCAACTCACAGCATCACGTTCGGACTGATTTGGGCCGGTTTGGTGATATTTTCAATCAATTCTCTATTCGTACAGAGTCCTTCATAAATTAATGCAATGAAAATATTTTATTTTGAACTAATTGGACTGATTTGTTTCTTCATCTCGGGACTGATTTTTATTATGGCGGGCATCCGCAGCGAAGATTATCTTTCCACCATTGGAAGTATAGTTTGGACCTTTGCCTGTGTACTCTGGCTGTTTCCGGTACTCTCCAGGAGGAATACTGAACGTTAGAGAGTCCCTGTACAGGCTGTTTTTCACTCTTACTTGTTTTCCAGGTATGATTCCATGGAATCATCCATAGCTTCCATCCAGGGAGTATGATGGACTGGCTGCATATTCCCGGTAATCAAGGAGCGGTAGGCATGGTTCCGGAAATCCATAATGTCCTCATGCTTTTGGTGTTCCCATTCCATGAAGGTCTTGTTTACTCCCTCCACATCAAAACTCGGATAGTCCGTTTCGGAGATTAACTCTTTCACATAATCTCCCTGGAACCAGATCATCTGTTCATCGTTCTCAAGTTTTTCTTCCCGTTCTCTCCAGGCCTGACTGTGGCTTCTCATCTCCTCTTTTGAAGGCAAATTGATGCGTCCCAGCATGTAATCTCTGGTGTACCAGGCCTGTGCGTCAAACATGTTAAAAGTGTAGAACTGATCCTGCATTCCTAGGTACATCAGTTTTGGATTGTCTTCCCAAAATACACCTTTATAGAGGTTCAAAGGCCAGAGGCGGTTATCCGTTTTCAAGCGCAGACCATCCGGAAGAAAAGGGAAGTAATGCAGATAGCCCGTACACATAATGATCGCGTCAATCTCCTTACTTGAGCCATCCTTAAAGGTACATGTATTTTTATCAACCTTCTTCAGCAGAGGGACTTCTTCCCAGTTATCCGGCCAGTGGAATCCCATCGGAGCGGTTCGATAACTGCAGGTAATGGACTTTGCACCATATTTATAACATTGGGAACCGATGTCTTCCGCAGAATAACTGGTGCCGATGAGCAAGAGATTTTTTCCCTTAAATTCAAGCGCATCCCGAAAGTCATGTGCGTGTAGCACACGACCGTTGAAAGTTTCTATTCCATCAAAACTTGGCACATTCGGCGTAGTAAAATGCCCTGAAGCCACCACCACATTATCAAATTCCTCAGAGTAAACCGTGTCGTCCACTAGATTATGTGCAGTTAAGGTAAAGCGGCCTGACTTTACTGAATAATAAACCTCACGGATTGTGGTACGAAAACGGATTTGCTTCCTGACACCGGCTTTTTCAACACGCCCTATGATGTAGTCGAAAAGAACTTCACGTGGAGGATATGAAGCAATAGTGCGTCCAAAATGTTCTTCAAAGGAGTAATCCGCAAATTCCAAACACTCCTTTGGGCCGTTTGACCACAGATAGCGGTACATGCTGGAATGAACCGGTTCTGCATATTCATCAAGTCCGGTACGCCAGGTATAATTCCACAGTCCCCCCCAGTCTTCCTGCCGTTCAAAACATACAATTTCCGGAACTTCAGCGCCTTTTTCTGCAGCCGATTGAAAAGACCTTAATTGTGCTAAACCGCTGGGTCCCGCACCAATAACTGCAACTCGCTTATTCATGACAATTTCTGCTTAGGTTAATGATCGAAATACTTACAATTCTAACTGAATGAATTTAATTTACTACCACACCGCAGAGCAGCGTTGTATGCTGTGACACTTTTGTGAATTGTGCAGCAATTCTCTAATACGAACCTGCTGTTCCCCGGCCAATTATATTTATTGTTTTGTCTTTCAAGTACATCTCCGGATTGACAACCTTTATCACAACTCCCAAAGCTAGAGAATTCCATAGGGCATTCCTGCTACTCCTCTCTCCCAGATAGAATTACATTGAATCGTCCACTGCTTCCAGCCACGGAAAAGATTAGAGTAGTGGGCGTATTTAAACCGAATAAAAGACACCAGCTAAAATAGATGTAATTTTTTGTTACAATTGCTGTTGGGTTGGATGTCAATTAATGGCTTCAACCGAAGAAAAGAAGGGTAGTTTTAGCTAATATCTAAAATTTGTTTTCTTTCGTTTGCCCAAGTTCGTATCACTTGATCAGCGGCCAGACCAATGAAAGCCACACACAGGCCCAGTGTTAATCCATTGCCTACGCCATTTTTATCGGATAAAGCTTTCAAAATAAATTGTCCAAGATCATCGGTACCAATCATCGCGCCAATGATGATCATGGATAACGCAAACACGACGGTTTGATTAACGCCCAACGCCATGTGTGGAAAAGACATGGGCAATTCAATTTTGATCCATCTTTGCAGTCGATTGACACCTGACATTGAGCCCGCATCATGGAGATCTGGTGGCACACTCTGCAGTCCTACCACGGTATAACGGGTAGCAGGAACCGTGGCATAGACAATAACTGCGATTAATACGGAGGTATCGGTTACGCCAAAAAGCATAATCACGGGAATCAAATATATAAAGGATGGAAAAGTTTGAAACGTATCACAAACCAATAAAATGAATTTTGCGGTATACGAATTTTGCGCACATAAAGTTCCCACCGTAACGCCAATAATGGATGACACAATGACTGCAAAGCTCATTAAGTACATCGTAATAAGGGCTCTATCCCACCATTCTGTCAAAGCGATAAACAAAATAAATCCGCCAACAATTGCTGCCGATCGTATTCCGCCGATGATGTAACCAACGCCCATGGTTAAAGCAAGCGTTGCAACAACCGGCATACTGAGATACGCAGCTTTCATCGGCATCAGGATCTGCTGAATCAAAAATACATTAAACCCTTTTAATGTGAAGAAGAAGGTATCCCATATCCAATCAACGCCATTTTGCAAAGTATCGTCAATCGAGATGCCTTTGTTGTGCGGCACAATATACAAATAGTTAAAACCTTCTCGAAAAAAGAACGTGCCAATGTAGGCGAGTACAATGCCTGCTACAACAATCACGAGGAACATCAATGAATATTTGTGGCGCTTAAAAAAAGTAAGATCAGCAAAATAATCCGTTTGTTTGTTTGCCCAAGCAAGAGACATTCGATCTAAAACCACCGCGATCAGCACAATACAAATACCTTGTTCTATTGCCTGCCCAATTCTGAGCCCATTCAGTGAAAGCAATAAATTGAAACCCAAACCCTTAGCGCCAATAAAAGAGGCAATCACCGCCATGGCCAAGCACTGCATGATGACCTGGTTGACGCCAATCAGAATATCCCGTCTTGCAGTTGGAATTAATACTTTATACATGAGTTGAAAATTACTGCAGCCGCTCATCATGCCTGCTTCCAAAACTTCCGGCGACACCCTTTTCAGCCCCAAAACTGTCAGACGCACCATCGGGGGGGTGGCAAAAATAATGGTCGCAATGGCACCCGCATGATCGCCAATTCCAAAAAATACCATCACCGGCACCAAATAGGAAAATTGCGGCACGATCTGCATGACGTTAAGGAAAGGATTCAGTGTTAGTTCGACTTTCCGATTTTTGTACGCCCAGATACCCAGAGCTAAGCCTAAAATAAAAGAAACGGGCGCTGCGAACAGTACGAATGAGAGCGTTTGCATGGACGGCTCCCATTGACCGAAAACGGCAATGTATATGGTCGAAAAGCCTGCCAGCATCGCAAGGCCTTTGCCCTGGAGCTTATAGCCTAAAAGAATTGCGCCGCTGGCAACGACCGTCCAGGGCAATGCGGGCCAACGGGCCCACTTGTTTTCACTAACAAAATCCCAGCTCGTAAAAGTAACGATCGTTTTAACCCCGCCCAAAATAATTTCGCGAATTAACCCAATTAAAAAAAGGATGCTCGCCGAGATGGCTCTCGTCACTTGTTGTAGTAACGGTTTTTCCTCAAATTCTTCAATCTCGGGGTCATAGACCTGAATCGGCCACCAGTCGAACATCAAGTACTCGACCGAGTCATTAATCAGGTATGGAAGACCTGCAATCAGTGAAGGAAAACGCCAAAAAATATTATTCTCTGACGGGTTGATAAAGAGGCAGAGTAAGGCGAAAATAACCAATAAACCAACAAATTGAAATAATTTGGGATGGTTTGTTAACTGATTCATAGTCGTAGAATTAATCGTTATTTTCCGTTTCAGCCCTACTGCCAAACAACACATGAATCACTTTGGAAGAGTGTACCACTCCAACCAAATTGTTATCCGCATCTGTTACCGCAACTGGTTTTTGTTGATTCAGCACTACTTCCGCAACTGTTTCGATTATTGCGTCTTTAGAGACTTGTAGATCGCTTAGCTCTTCTGAGCTATCAATCGGATCCATCACAGATTCAATTTTAAGTACCTTCTCCCTGGGTACATCTTCAGTAAATTTACGCACGTACTCAGTGGCTGGATTAAGAACGATGTTGGCGGGTGTATCTAATTGCTCGATAATCCCCTCTTTCATTATGGCAATACGGTCAGCGAGGCGCAGCGCCTCATCAAAATCATGAGTAATAAATAATATGGTTTTTTTTAAAACACCCTGTAGCCGGAGAAATTCATCTTGCATTTCTTTACGAATTAATGGATCAAGAGCAGAAAACGGTTCGTCTAGGAACCAAATATCAGGTTCTACAGCAAGAGAGCGTGCAATCCCTACACGTTGCTGCTGACCACCAGATAATTGTCTTGGAAAATAATTTTCTCTTCCATCAAGAACAACAAGCTTGACCATCTCCATAGCTCTTTTGATGCTCTCTTTTGTACTATTGCCTTTCATCTGTAAGGGGAACGCAATATTTTCTAGTACAGTTTTGTGAGGTAATAGGGCAAAGCTCTGAAAGACCATGCCCATTTTGTTGCGCCGAAGCTCAATAAGCTTTTTATTGCTCATACCCAACAAGTCTTCACCGTCTATATAAATATTGCCCGAAGTAGCGTCCGTTAATCTAGATATACAGCGAAGCAGTGTCGATTTACCTGAGCCAGACAAACCCATTACAACCAAAAGGTCACCTTTTTGAACTGCAAAAGAAGCATTATTGACACCGACGATGCAACCTGCGTCTTGGAACGTTTTGGCATCCACATTGCCTTTTGAGCCTTGGAGCATTTTTTTGGCATTCTCGCCAAATATTTTATAAACAGAATCGCACTGAATGACAGGTTGTCTGTTGTGGGTTACTTCAACTGGAGACGACATAATTTAATTTCTAATTCAAGGTCTTTAACAGTAACACGATTTTACAGTTAAAAACCTACTATAAGCTACAACGAGCTACAACCAAAAAAAAACCCCCTCCTAGTTGCAACCTGGGAGGGGGTTAGAGATTAGAATTCTATAAGTTTTTACATACCTACTCCAATCATTGGCTTCCAGACATCTTCGTTCGCAGCCAGCCACGCCTTGGCAGCATCCGCATGGGTCATTTTATCAATGTCGACCAGTGCGGCCATTCCGCCAATATGGCCTGCAGTAAATGACATTCTGGAGAACGCTGTATAAGCTGCCGGGTGTGTTTTCGGGAACTTATAGTTGGCGGCTTTCTTCAACCAACCGATTGGCGAACCGCATTTGCTGTCACCACCATCTTGTTTTCTGCAACCAAGATAGTATGCTGGCCACTCGATAAAGGCATAACCTTCTTTATCGGTGAAGTTCGGTGTCCAGTTGAACACGATAGTACCGCGTCCTTCTTTCTTTGCAGCTGCAAGTTCGGCCCATAAGGCATCCGCACTACCGGCAAACTTAACGACCCAGTCATCACCTAACAGTGCTTCTACACGATCAGTATATTCAACGCCATGCCAGCTTTGAGGACCGTCTAGAATTCGACCTTTGCCGCCGGAATCAGCGGTTGCGAACACGTCTTTACAGTTTTTCAAAGCTTCCCAATTTGGGAGGCCTGGGCATAGGTCTTTGTCGATTACCCATTGCGGGACACCAACTTCTTCCAGAGAAACTGTGTCATGGTTTCCAGCATCAATGATGCCGCCTTTTGCCATTGCAGCATAAAACGACTTACCAAAAGTCGACTGCCAGACTTCATGCGATATGGTTACATCGCCCTGACGGATAGACTCATAAACTGCTTGAGTGTCTGCCGATACGTATTCAACATTGTTGCCCATACTTTCAAAAATTCCACCGATCACATAGGCCATTACCACCTGGCTTGACCAGTTATGTGTCGGGATTACAATGGGTGAACTGCTGTCAGCAGCACTTATTGTGCCCGCGCTGAATGCGAGCATGATGCATGCGACAATGGCACCAACTGTTCTTTTTATAATATACATTTCTTCTCCTTGTTACTTATTAATTTAGATTTAATTAACCATCATCTCATTCAGATGGAAAATTTCTTTAATAATTACAAATTGCATCTGATCATAGTAAAATATCCTCCTTTAATAAATTAGTTACAACTTAAGAAGATTCGGAATTCAAAGAAATCCTTGAACTTGCACTGACCCCTCACCCTTATACATTAAAAACTATACGGGTACACTCCGTAAAGTTCTGCTTTGAGACTCTATATAAATATAAAAAAGATGTCAAGCGTTTTATTTATTTTTTCCTTGACAAACATTGTTTTTTTTTGTAGATTTCAAAAGCCTCACAATTCAGTGGAGGCATTTTAAGAAACGCAACAGCAGTTTGTTTTTATGGGATGTCCCTGAAATTGCTACTGTCTGTGTTAATAACCTAAAGTAAAAAGGAGGTAATATGGGTTATGATATGGCTGTTGAAGTCTCAGCTCTCAACGAAATATTCGTGGAGTTTTATTACTGGATCACTGTGCCTTTGATGTTCCTGATTCACGTCGGCTTCTGTTTGTACGAAGTCAGTGTGTCCAGGGCCAAAAACCATATGCACACCTTGATGAAGAATGCGATGCTGATTCCGGTGGTTACAGTCACGATGTTCTTATTTGGATTCTGGATTTACTTTGGGCTGCCAAAGTGGCCGTTTGGGGAAGTTGTTGGAGGTGCAACAGCTTTACCATGGGATATAACTATGGGGTCAAACTTCAAGGATCACATCATGGGTGTATTCTGGGCAGCGTTCCTCCTGTTCTCGTGGACTGCTGCTTCAATTGTTTCTGGTGCTGTCATTGAGCGCATTCGAACGGGAGCCTTCCTAATTTTTGCCGTCTTGGTCGGTTCGGTAACTTGGATGATTGATGCGGCCTGGGGTTGGAGCGCAGGCGGATGGATGGTTACTGATTGGGGCTATCACGATGCATATGCTTCCGGTGTTATTCACGGCATCTGCGGAGGCGCGGCACTTGGTATCCTGACTGTGTTGGGACCGAGAATCGGAAAATTTGCTCCGGACGGTACTCCGCGTGACATTCCTCCGCACAACCCATGGTTGGCGGTCATCGGCCTGTTTATAATTTATACAGGATTCTGGGGCTTTTATGCAGCGTGTAACGTTCCCATCATAGAATTCGACGGTCTCTGGACAGCAACTACTATCTATGGGACACCAACTACCCTTAGTACAATTACGTTCAACTTCCTCATGTCCCTTGCCGGTGGCTTGATGGCGGGGTACTATATGTCCAAGGGAGATTCTTTCTGGACCTTTTCCGGAGGACTGGGTGGAATCATTGCGGCTTCCGCCGGAAATGACCTCTATCACCCACTGCAAGCGTTCCTGATTGGCATTGCTGGGGTTTGGGTCGCTTACAAACTCCACTACTGGGTCGAGCGCAAGTTCAAGATTGACGATGCCGTTGGTGCCGTTGCGGTACATGGCTATGCCGGCTCTTTCGGAGTGATAATTTGCGGATTCATGCTCTGGGGGTACCCAGCACTGGCTGACGGTTCTGCTACGATCACCCCCTGGGGACAAATCGGTGGTGCAATCATTATGTTTTTTGTTCTGGGATTCATTCCGACCTTCATCGTCGCAAAAATTTTGAACGCGATGGGAATTCTTAGGATTCCAAAGGAAGTTGAGTTGGCAGGACTGGATTACGTGGAAAATCAAGCAAGCGCTGCAGACGGGCAAGAAATCGTCAACGCAGAATTAGCAGAAGCAAACGCTAGTTCCTCTTTATAACTTTTAAATGGAGAATGTTTATGAGTACTGGAATAGAAAGCTGGACTCCTGTCAAAGAAGTAGCTGCCTTGTCCCCGTTCAGTGGTGGGGAAGTCTTATTGACCATCATTGCGGTGGTTCTTTGGATTGGCTGGCAGATCTGGCAGATTAAGTCTGAAAACAGAACCTATGACGAGCAAGTGGCAAAACTGCAGGGAAACCTGCCCAAAGCAGTTTCAGGAGATTAGATTATCACCGAATCCGGTGAGAGATTTGAGCTCTACCT
>Ga0208063_1000165_pt1 | contig 22190 bp, 25 predicted proteins | sample DeeseametaMP0203_FD_184219 | JGI IMG/M metagenome (GOLD analysis project Ga0208063, IMG submission 184219) | Marine microbial communities from the Deep Atlantic Ocean - MP0203 (SPAdes) | ecosystem: Environmental > Aquatic > Marine > Oceanic | place: South of Cape Verde, Atlantic Ocean... | reverse complement strand
TAGCTCCAACTAATGATGTAGAGCCAGCCGCTGACACTGTAGATACAACAAAGCAAACAGGTGAAGTTGAAGCCCCACAGGCCAAGACTGATGCGTCAACAGCTCCAACTAATGATGTAGAGCCTTCTTCAACTAAGGTTGTAAGTAATGATGAAGTTAAAAGTACAGGTAATAACGATACTCATACAAATGATGAGCTAACTGAAGAGTTGCCTGTTGATGCTATGCAATTTCTTACCGACAATGAAGTTGGACCTCAAGAATTTGAATCAGAATCGGGAGAAAAGTATACAAGGGTTGGTTCTTTAGGTTCTGCAGAAGACCCAATTGGCAACGTATACGTTAACTCAGAAGGTAACGCATTCTATAACGATGGTTTTAGCTCAAAATTGGAGGACTATGGAGATTTATCCTCAATAGATTATGTAAAACAGTAGAGTCAAAAACAAAAAAGCCCGCAAGGGCTTTTTTTCTATTCGGTCGCCTTGTTATTGAAAGTTGTTATTATGTTGGTAATTCAGTTGAGAGGTACTTCAGAATGAATAAAATCAAATTAGTGCTCGTTTTACTTAGTTTGACTCACTTTAATTCGCAAGCTAAAGAAATTGAAGTAAGTGTTTCAACCGTTGGACTAGCAGATCATCAAGCAAGAGAAAAAGTAAAGTTACAGGCTCGTTGGTATTCAGCTAAAGAGTTACCGCTGCTTGTTTCTGGTAAAGAACATATAAATGGCGCTGGTGATTACCGTCGAGAAGTTACGGCTTTATCGGCAGTAGCATTGAATGTAACGGTCTTAAGCGAATATTGGAATAAAGAGGCGCATACTTTAACTAGTAGATTAGATGTTACGCAGAATACAGATATAAGTGAGAGCATGTTTGGGAGTCTTCTTAAAAATGATACGCTACAAAAGCAATTACGTAAGGCTTATGAAAACTTAGATAGTATTTTGAAAGTTAAGACAGAATATGACTTTAATTCTGTAAATAGTGATATGGAGATGGTTGATACTGTTTATAACGTTTTATATATGCGTAATAGTTTTGAAAGTTCACTACGCGTTAAGACGATGCTAGAGAATGATTATGAGGCGTATGTATTGAACAAGTATATAACCCCTTATATAAATTCATTAAGGGCAGTAAGTCTCGATGTGAATCAAAATGGGCTTATAGTCCAATACGCTAGTCAATTTTATGAAAAACTTTCTAGCGATTGCATGGATCTTGTGAACGGCTTCTTTTACCAAAACAATTCAAAATTTTCATATTCTTATAATAATACTTGTGTGGATGAACCTCTTTTTTCTAAATTGGATCTATCATTTCAAAAAAAATGGAGTGCATACGTTAGTCACTACAAAAATGGGAAAATTACATATAAATATAGTAGTAGCTTTTATGGAAATGAAGGCTTAACGCGCATAATGAATGACCCAGAGAGTGAATTAAAAGCGTTGCTTGAAATTAAGTATGATAGAAACACTAAGGCCCGTTGGTAAATATGTGATCTGCAAGATGGCAAAAAATTTGTAATATGGCCTGTTTAGCCTGTAAAACGCTTATTTTACAGGCTATATCAGTTTAGATTTTTACTTTTTTAAGACTTAGTATAATAATGATCTAAAATTAAACTGGTTCCGGGCTGTGATAGTGAAATCCTTGAGCAAACTCAGCCCTGGTTTTTTGTGCAATTAATAATTCTTTTTTCGTTTCTATTCCTACAATGACCACCTTGTGACCCCGGTGTCTAATTAAGTCCACCAGCTGGTAAAACTTTATTGCATTTTCTTCTGAATGCGTTGCATTACGTATGAGTGAAATATCTAATTTTACAAAATCAGGCTCTAAGAGTTTCAAAAGTTCGATATTTACATTTGGGGCGCCAAAATTATCTATAGCTATTTGAAATCCATTTTTTTTCAAAATCAAAAGGTTTTTTTCGAAAATAGCTTTATTGTATTGGCCACCACATTCCGTTACTTCGATGACTAATTGTATTTGTGGAAGTAATTTAGAAAGTCGCTTTCTACATAAGTTAAATGACAAATGCGAAATTTCACACCGAGTAAAGTTAAGGAAAATCCATTGATTATGCTGTTTAGATAGCGCCTCAATAGCTTTGATTTTTGTATTCGTTAAAGTCACTAAATTTTCAGTGTAAAAATCTGAGCTATGTGTAGCAGTTGATCGTTCAGTTCGCGGGTCTTTTCGTAGTAGTAACTCACAGGCAAGTGGCTTGCCGGATTGAAGGCCGACTATAGCTTGAAAGTGGTATCCGTACTCAATCATTTCTATACTCCATAAGCTCGACAGGTACGAGATTAAATAAAAATAAGGTTGATTTTAAATCGCTTTGTGCATTTTCACGGAAAAAAACTCGGTGATACCTTCCCTCTTGGCGTGTAGTAATGAGAGCGGCACTAAAGTTATATACTTTGATACCAAAAATGTTCAATGTAATTGAACTATTAGTGAGTTTAACGCGTACTAACGAAGCGCAAACAAACAGAAAAAATGGTATTGCCAAATCTAAGGGCGGCTGGTGATGATAACCTGTAAAGTAATGGATCATCATTAAAGGCCAGAATAAACCAATGCTAAGCAATATAAATACGACAGCTCGATAAGGTGGCGAAATAGAAAATAAGTGATAGGTTTTTGTCATAAGGGCTCCCTAATTTTTGGTTATTATAAATCACCATATTGAAGCCAAAAAATTTTAGAAAGATGCAAAATCACCACTCTAGTGTTCTTTTTTTTCGAAAATGTAAATTGAAGGATTTGTACCTAAAACACTATTTATTAACCTTTTGGTGATGATTGATAAACATGAAAGCGCTTTTATTGAGTTATAACATGAACAAATTAAAAAATATTACACTCCTTGTTAGTTTTTATCAGTAATTTAGCTTATTATTAAGGTTATATGCATATAAATCTAAATAAGATGCATACATTGAATACAGTATAAACAATTAAGGTTATATTAATGCCATCGACAAACTCAATAGCAAAACTAGGGTTAGAGGAAGTAGCAGTGAAGCTTTTCCAGATGGGGGTTCGTTCAGCGACGGATTTCCAAAAGTTGTGTCGCGGAGAATTCAATGGATATGAAGGGCGGCCTGCCGATATACCGTCTAATCCTATGATGTACTTTAAAGAGATAAATTCTTTCTCTGAATTAATATCATTAGGTGAAAAAGATAACGAGGATAGTAAAGCTCAAGCAGCACCGGACAACAAAAATAAAGATGAACTAGATGTTATGTCATACGCTGATCTGAAACAGCTTGTTAGAAAATATAATGTGACCACCATTCGGCAGTGGAAACAAGTAGTAAAAGATGAAGAATTGCCGGGCTCATTTCCAAGCTCGCCCCAGTCATACTATGAAGAGTTTGAAGGGTGGGAGGCGTTTCTTGCACCAAAAAAATCGCGTTTTTTAGAGTGGCCTGAAGCGAAAGAAGCAGCAAAAAATATACGTATAGAGTATGGTCTTAAAAATGCATATGACTGGCGCTGGTTATCCCGCCAAGGGAACCGACCACCTAACTTGCCCAGCGCACCAGATTACTACTATTCTGAGTTCACGACGTGGAATGATTTCTACGGTCTAAAATAGCTGTATATTAGCAGTAAAGCCAACTTTCTTTACTGCTACCCTTTTTCCTTTAAGTAAATGTGCAGCCGAGGAATTAACGGCTCCCCTTTCTTACTGCTTTCCTTTCTCCCAGTATAATTCCCTAATGGTTTAAACTTAAACGTATCTACACAGTTTATTAGAAAAACAGGTGAGTGTGCGTGTATATCTTTTCTAAGCGTTATTTCGGTACCTCTGTTATTTGGATTTTTCGGTTCGTTAAAGCGCAGCTTCAAAATCGGAGCTGCGGGTGTTTCTCTAATTATGTTAAATAGCGCGTTATTAGAAAAATGACTGATAAGCTTACGTTCTTCTTGAATACGAAGAGCAAACCCCGCCACCGTGTCAGAAGCATGACCATGGTTTGACGAATAGGCTAATGAGCGGTCAATTTTTTCAATAACTTGTTGCTTGGTGAGCACTTTAATTTGAGATTTATGTTCCCATGAAAATCGCGCGCTTAAAATGTCTTTTTGGACAAATATCGGGTGCGTTCTGGTAGCCATTGAGAAGATTAGCCCAGGTTCAATGTCGTGAACAATTTCAAATCGTTCATCAACTGATTTAGATAGACGATGAATGACGTCTTTAAGTTTAACTTTTTCGTTATTAAGGTTTTCAAATAACGTCATTAACTTCTGCATATAGGCGAAGTCACACTGAACATTGATAAGGCCGGGAAGTTTAATTGAATAGCGAGTTGATTCATTATCACTCACGCGGAATTTTTTAATATGGTTAATAGTATTTTCTACGGCTTCATCACCGGAACAATGGATCACATCAAAGGGGGCATCTAAAATTGCCTTTTGATTTTCATCATTGAATTTTAACCGTATACGGTTATGAGCCATGCTGCGCTCATCGGCCATAGCTTTAGTGATAGTTGGTAGTGTAAAGGTGTGTGCGCTTAGTGTGTCAGTATTATCACGAAGAGCAGCAACTAATGACGATGTTGCATTAAGCATTTCGTTATATTGAAACTTAAAATCACCGCGAGTCGTCTTGAAATCGTTTTTCATAAAGCCTCTTATTGTCCAATAATGACTACAACATACATGAAGTATATACCAGTTATTAGGCGCGCTGGCACATTTTTGTATAAAATTTAGTTTGTTTTGCCCTGATAACTTCTTTATTTTTTTTCTTATTTATTATTATTTCTTTTATCTTTTTCGAAAGTGCCGCACGGGGCAGAGAGTTAGCATAAAAACAGCTACCCGCAGGGTTAAGCTGTTTAACCATGTCTTCCATTATCATGTATGTTGTAGTCATTAATGTGGTTTTCTGAATGTTTTTCCCTGAATTTATATAACCACTTTACGGTAATTACCCAGTGTCATTAAATTTTACAGCACCCTTTTTTGGTATCTGTATTTTTTCTTCATCTGCCTGTTTGTCTTTATTATGGCCCTATTCCTAACTACTAATGCCTACTGGAGTTTAAATGCTTACGACTGTCCTTAATGCTTCCCTAGTCATGTTGGCTTCAACAGCTATCAACATTGACTCTGCATTACCTAACGATAAACCCCAATTTTTACATCATGAACAAGCCTTTATCTTGTCTTATGATGTCACTGATGAAAATATTGTTCTTTCTTGGGATGTAGCCCCTGGTTATTACCTTTACCAAAACACTATCAAGGTTAAAGACGTTCCTAACTCAGCGTTGACCTTTACCACCTCCCCCACTACGACACATGATGAATATTTCGGTACCACGTTAATTTTAAAAGAGCATGCTGAAGCATTCTTTCCGAAGGCTGCGCTAGAACAATCTCATTTCTCTCTAACATATCGCGGTTGTGCTGAAGCTGGTTTATGTTACCCGCCGGTTACCGTTGAAATTACTCTGTAGGAACTAAACGATGTACAAAACACTTTCTATTTTATCTTTGGCGGCCGTGCTGTCTGCTTGCTCAAATACTATCGTTGTCGAAGAGCATAAAAAGGTCATTAAAACCGCCGTTAAACCTTACTCCCCCACGTATCACTTTGTTGAATTTGAATTTGATTTGGCTGAACCCGTTCACCTACAAACCATGGCCAAACAACTCGCTCCGCATATCGAGCATTTAACCTCGAACCCTACTCATAAGGTTTTATTGCAAGGGGCTGGCGATGATACCGGTTCATACGAGTATAACTTTAAGCTCGGGATGGCTCGGGCAGCCTTTATTGAACGCTATCTGCTAGAGCATGGTGTATTACAGCGGCAAATACGTGTGAGTTCGGTTTCAAAGGCCAATAGCCACCTAAAGCCTTACGCTCGAACAGTTCATTTAATCTATTAATTAATCGTAACTAGCTGCTTAGATTAATAAAGTATATATTGCACACACCTTGCTGAACTCGGTAAAAGTGACACCCTGTTTAATTTGCCATATGGCTCTACCTGTCTACATGGATGCGTCGTTGAGGAAAAAGTATGACCATAACAAAACGCCTGCCCGTTGGGTTCTTATGTATCTTTGGCGCTACAACAGCACTGTTTTCAGCTGCTATATGGTGTCAATGGGATAATTTAAAATCGATACATGAGGAAAGGCAAATATCGACTATTAATCGATTTGCTACCAACTTAGATTCATTCTTTGCCACTCAGGCAATGGTGCTTTCTTTTATAGAGCAACACATACTTAGTGGCAATGAACCATATGATGTAGAAAAAGTAACATCTGAGTTTGAAAAAGTCCTAAATGCCAATATTGATATATCGATGATGGGCATTTTGAACACAGAAGGTGTTCCTGAATTAGTTGTGCCTCAACGTGCGCCTGGAGTTACGCTTAATTTACTCGATAATCCAAACACACGCGACAGCTTTATCAATACCTTAAACAATTATCACATGACACTTGGGCGTACTTATCGTATTGATGGCAAGCTAATGATACCACTTCGAAAAGCACTGCGAACAGATACAGGTGAGGTCAAAGCGATTATCTCCCTCGGCCTTAAAATAAATCATGCGCAGTTATTTACTAATTCACAGCATTACGCATCATATAATACTGTCACATTGCTTCGCGATGATGGTTACCGCCAATTTCTATCCTCAAACGTCGATTACCCTAGCGCATACTCTAAGAAACCACTTGTCTATGTTGGAAATACAAGCAATGCAATTTTGGCCGTCGAAAATATCGCAAATAACTACCCGTATGACAAAAATTCCTTAATACCTCACCTCTATTATACTGATAACGCGCAAGTCGTTACTGCACGCCTTGAAAAATATGGGTTGTGGCTTAAGTCGAGTATTTTAAAACGCGACATAATGGCACTGTTTTTAACCCCTTTTCTAGTCCAGTTATCCCTTTATATTGCGATAAACATTGTAGCCCTTTTCATTATCCGTTTATTAGCAACCAAGCAGAGGCAACGAGATGAGGATTTGTTTTATCAAGCTCACCATGACGAATTAACAAGACTTCCTAACCGGCAGTTCTTGCTACACAGCATACCTAAATGGATGAATAGCAAAAGTGGCTTTTCAATGATTTTAATTAATATTGATCACTTTAAACTAATTAACGATAGCTATGGCCACATATCAGGCGACCGCGTTTTGAAGGAAGTGGCATATAGGCTAAAAAAGATTAAATCTAAAGGAGACTTACTTATACGCTACGCTGGTGATGAGTTTATTTTACTAACTCCCGTCATTCACTCTTCACAATTGCGCCACAAGTCTTCTCTAATTCTCTCAGCCATGGCTTTACCTTATGCTATCGGTGAGAATAAAATTTGCCTTGGTGGTAGTATTGGTATCGCAAAAGCACCTGAACATGGTGAGTCTTTTACGCAACTTTTACGTGCGGCCAACATAGCGATGTATAAGTCAAAAAAACAAGGCAATAAAGCTAGTGTATTCCTATTCTCTATGGAAGAAAGCTATATGCATCGCCTAGTTATAGAAGAGCGCTTACGTATAGCCACTGAACTTGAGGCCTTTGATGTAGTTTACCAACCACAATTAGATGCAAACGGTCATTTTTATGGCGTAGAGTCACTTGTTCGCTGGCATGATGAAAAATTAGGTGCAATTGGACCTGATAAATTCATACCAATCGCTGAATACTGCGGTCTCATGCCTAAAATTGGCCAATACATTCTTGAAACCTCACTAAAGCAATTGAGTACCCTGCAAAAAGAGTTGAGCACCACCTTTCAAATGGCTATCAATATTTCTGCGCAACAGCTATGCCATGTTGAATTTTTTGAAATACTTCGAACAGCTATAAGTCTAAATAATATAGAACCTTCAAGGATCACTATTGAGATCACTGAAAGCCTGTTTATAGATGATATAAACGACGTTATTCCACTGCTCAATCAACTTAGAACTGAGGGGGTTTGTATTTCTCTCGATGATTTTGGTACCGGATACTCATCTTTAAGTATGTTACGAACATTACCAATTGATGAGCTCAAAATAGATAAGAGTTTCGTTGCAGATATTTTAGAGGATATTGTTTCTCTTAAGATGGTTGAAAGTATTATATCGATTGGCAAAAACCTAAACTTAACAATACTGGCAGAAGGGATTGAATTGCCTGAACAGTTAATAAAACTAACTGAAGCCGGTTGTGATTTATTTCAGGGCTATCACTTTTCAAAGCCCCTATCCTTAACTGATTTATATGATTATATTTCAAATAGGAAATTAACTGTCTATCAGTCAAACTTAAAGCTGGCTGTGCTCTAGTAGCTTTTTAGCTAATTTAGGTCTGACGGCGCTATTTCTTGTGAGTGCGCGCAGGTTCATGAATTTTTAAATTCGCATATGTATCATCAACAGCAACTAGACCACGATTAGTTATGCCAACAGACATTCCCGCCAATTAGCTAGCCCCTTTTGGGAGTAACACCCTCCCTAAACGCAAATCGAATTTCCGCATGGTTGCCAATGTACGCGTAGGTTAGATTTATATTACGTATTGCTTGATTCGAGTCGTTATAGCTTATTTTTAAAAGCTCTGCAAATACATTAGTTGATAAGCCACCAGTAATAGTGTTGCTTTTGTCATGATTTTGATTTTTATACCTATTTTTATAAATATAGGTATTGTTATTCATTACGTTCACTGTGTTTAAAAAATAGAGCACCTGATGATGCCACTTTTAAACATCCGTTTTATATTAGATTTTACGCTTACTTTTTTTTTCTGATAAAGGGCCACGCAATGATATTTATCCATAAATTCACCATCAAACTCACATTAATAGAGTTATTTTTGAATTCATCTTTATCTACCTTGTTCTGAGCTACACCAATATACAAATATATAACTAAAATAAAAAATATGAGGCTCCCATATTCTTCATTGAGCAGCCAAATTAAGTTACCAAGTGCATATAAAATTATAAATGGCATTCCCATATATAATGTGTACTTTAGAAACCCTACTAAATGCTTAACAAGTAATTGCAATTTGTTTATTACGGATGATTTTATACTCATAGATTTCTCTTAACTAAATTCCAAAATGTAACCAAACACGTTAGCTTTTAGTATTAGAGCTAAGCGAGTTGCTTTATTTCTAGTGGTTGAAGTAATTTTTCCTGCGTTAGTTTAGGCAGGAAATTTTTTGCCCATAAAGCGTAATTTTTGTATCTGCGCGCTGGTGGTAATTCATGTAACCATCTCTAAGTGGGGCTCTGTCTACGATATTTATTTGATTTAATTCAATCGTATCTTTATCTATTACTGGAAGTTCACCGGTTAATGTGTAGCTAATTATATGTGCGTTTGAGTTATTAATGATGAAATTTATAGCGATTGCTTTATCGCTAAAATCAAGCTCACTTTCAATTTCGCTTTTAATATTAATCTCATCTGTAATGTTTTTTTGAGTATGCTCAATTGGGTCAAATTCAATTTCGAGTGTTGAAGACAATAACGGGCTCTCCGCCGTAACAATCACCTGCCACTTTTCACACGCTGATACCGACGAAGCGAAAACAAGACTCGCTGCAAGCAAGCCGAATTTGAAGTTATTCATATAAACCCTTTCATTTTATATTTTCTCTAATCTTACTTATTTTTTTCTGTTTTAAAAAAAATTACAGATACCATTTTTACCCTCTGTAAAATTTTTGGATGCATGATTTGGTTGATACTGTTTGAGGCACACAATGTTATTTACTTCAAATAATGGAAAGAAACTATGAAACTTATCAAGAGCAATCTGGCAATTGCATTGGCTGCAGCGGTTGCCCTGAACGGGTGTGGCAGTGGCGAAGATGAAGAAACCACAGCCATTAATATTCCTGAAGATACAGCCCCTCCATCAATTTCAATAGAACAAGCAAAGCTACTTAATGAACCCGCTGATGCATTATTAGAAAGCTCTGTACGCTTGTCGTTATCAAAAGCAGCTAAAGAAGAAGTTACATTAAGCTATGAAGTAACAGCCTTAACGGCTACTGCCGGTGTTGATTTTGAGATCAGTGCGGGGGATATAACAATTCCAATTGGATCGTTAAGTTCTACCATTTCATTTAACGTCCTACCCGATAGTTTTGATGAAGAAGATGAAACATTTTTGATTTCAATCTCAGACCCTAAAAATGCAACATTAAAAACAGGGTTTACTGAAAGCATAGTAACAATACGTGATACTGATCCAACACCTAGTGCCGGGTTTACGACTGATGTGGCGAGTGTTACCGAAGACACTGGCCTGTTTTCTGTCGAATTGAAAGTAGATACCGCATCGGGTAAAGAAATACAATTACCTTTCATGCTGAGTGGTTTAGCCACCGAGTCACAAGATTATAATGTACTCACTGAAAGCCCTGTAATTGTTGCTTCTGGCCAAACAAGTGGCCTTATCAAATTTGAGATTTTGAAAGACAGTGTGCCCGAAGGTGGAGAATCGATAGTAATAGAGCTACTTGAACCATCAAATGCAGTGTTAAGTGACGAAAATAAACTAACCGTTATTGTAAATGGCGATTTAGGTATGAACGACACTGGTGTTACAACCTGGTTTGATGGTACAAATTTTAATGCTACCTCGCCTACCCCCGATTATCCGTCTCAAGATGCTGAGTTCGGTCGGGATGCAGATGACACGGTATCTTTTGACGGTCACAGCGGTTTCACACTGACAAAAATAGATGTATCAGGTAATGCCCTTCCTTCTAATGCGCAGTCATATGAGTCGGTACTTGATAATCAGACAGGCTTGTTCTGGGAAATAAAAAGTAATGCCCAAACACTACCTACAATTTCAGCTAACGAGCTTAGGAACTATATAACTGAAGCTATAAGAGAAGGAAATTACGACTACTGGAGTGCTCATAGATACTGGCGTGCCTCGAACTACACATACTACTGGTATAATACGAATACAAAAACAAACGGTGGCGCTAATGGTGCAACGGGTAATAGCTTTATCGATACACAGTACCCAATCAGCATGCTCTGTGCAGCACCCGATGAAACTATAACGTCATACAATACCCAGTTTAGATATTGCAACACTGATAATTACCTAAATCAACTGAATGCAACTTCAGTATCCGGCTTTAAGGACTGGCGCCTACCGACAATAAGTGAATTACAGTCTATACATAATTTTGCGGTTGATGCAGCCGACTCTCTGAGCACTTACTTTCCAAACCAACCTACAGGTCAGTTATTAAGTTCGACGCCTGTTGCTGATGCTGAAGGAGCCGTTTGGTGCCTCGATACTGAGACTGGTCAAGCTAAGTTCTGCAACAAAAATATTCCCTACCACATTCGCGCAGTAAGAGGAGGTGCACAATGAAAACTCTTTACACAACACTCGCTATGGCCGCACTTTTTAGTACAGGATTAGCCGCACAAACATGCAAAACAGAATCGATTGAGGCAACACAACCAGGCAGTCATTTTTTAGATAATAAAGATGGCACTGTGACCGATATTGTCAATGGGTTGCTGTGGAGCAAGTGTTCTTATGGCCAAACGTATGAAAATGGTAATTGTATTGGCACCCCTACCAATATTGAATCCTGGCAAAGTGCGTTGAAAATCGCTGATGAAAATTCACGTCAATACGGCCAAGATGGTTGGCACTTACCAAATATTAAGCAGTTGGCGATTTTGGTAGAAAGAAGCTGTGTATCGCCTGCAATCAACCTTGCACTATTTCCTAGCACTCCGTCTGCTGCATATTGGTCTAATACTTTAGACGCTCATAATTTAACTTCACAAGAAAGCGTAAAAGGCCTGATAGTTGATTTCTCTAACGGCAGTGAGTTTTTAACTGATGTGAATACACACCGATTAATACGTTTTGTTAAAGCATTAAATTAAAAGCCAAAGACTGGCGCTTAAACGCCAGTCTTTAGTAACTAAAAAGGAATAAGGTTAGTGTTTAATACAATTAAAAATATACTGCTTGCAGCCGTAACAGTTAGCACGCTTGCCGCTTGCTCAAATAACGAAGTAGTCTTGACCGAAACAACAGAAAAAATCACGTTTATGGATAAGTCACCTTACCATTTAACTTATTTTCAAAATATATTCGGCGGTGATCTAATTAAATTGCGTGGAGAGCTTTATACACTTGTCGATGCTGACGGATATATAAATCAGGGAGATGAGGTGAAAGTTATATTGGTAGGCGATGATGTACGCTCAGTTTGTCAACTACTCACAGACGAGTTACAAGAGTACAGTAGGTGCTTTAGCCCCCAAAAAGTTAAATAATAAATCGAATGAGAGAAAGCTAAATATGGCATTTCAAATTCATGAAATAAATCTAAAACCGTTCACGGATGAAGGTACTCTGCATGTGACTCACAGATTAAAGGAAACTAAAAGTGGTTTGCAGTTAACCCCCTCAATGTTCAATACAAGCCTATATATAAGTTGTGCATTATTCGGATATGCTCTTTTAATTTCAGCGATTTATTTTATCTTCGTTATTGGGGATTTAACCGCAGCGTTTGGCTTGTCGGTCGGTGGGGGGTCGCTTTACTTAATTAGTAAACGCTCAGCTAAAGATAGAAAATCCTATCAATTTAATGACTCGCAAAAGGTATTGTACGGACTGGATCAGCCTATCCCCTTCGATGATATACAGCAAATTGAACTACTCAAAAAAACAATACACTCATCGCCTGATGCACCCTTTCAAAGTGGTGAGATTTGTGTTTTAACCAACACAGGCAAACGCTTTCTTCTCACCCAAGGTGCTGAGTCAATTAAAATGAAAGAAATCGCACTTTCAATTGCGCAGTACGTCGATACCTCCTTAATGATTGATAAAACAATTAATCTTGTTTGAGTTTGCCTATTCGCAATATAGTTAAACCAAGTCAGTAGCCTAAATATACGATTTTTATACCATTCATAAAATTGATAATTTAGGTGTTTACTCATGTTAAAGGGCTTCAAGGGCAGAACGTATAATCTTGGTGATAAAGTAAGAGTTTACCGAAACTTGAATAAGGGTGGATGGTCTATACTTGCCATGTCCGGCGAAAATAAAGGTCGAGTCGTCGCGCATGTAGATCACGTTACATTGAACACTGTGGACTTTGTAATAAGTAAACAGGTTTAGCAAGAGCGCAAGCTTCTAAGGTCAGAAATGTTCACTCATACGCTCAAGGCATATTAAATAGCATAGAACCAATATCGTCTGACTTTTTAACTAATGAAATAACCTATAACCCTTTTAAAAAGGGGTACTTTTATCCTGTTTCTAATGCTGAACAGCAACTAATGGCAGCAGACAGGTTATTTTTTTCCGAAAATAAAGCGTACATGGGTATGTACTCAATCTAATTCCTTATAACCGGCATTTTTCAAAGTTTTCGGGCACATTAATTTCAACAAATCCATGCTGGCTTCACACTTATCAACCTCTTTATCTTTGAATTGATCTATGATGGTCACTGCCGCTCCACTCACGCCCTTAATATTAACTAACTTAAAAGCTTCTACCGCTGTATCATGCATTTGATTGTGCTGTTTCATAGTGCAAATTCGTATTGCTACTTTTTCTATTAAGTCATCTATTTGAGTGCCGGCTACCTGTATTTGTGGTTCATCCACTAAGACCGTTTGCTGATATTCGTATTTGCAATCGCGAGCTTTGATATTTCGTAAAACTTTTGAATATTCAGGTCCATTACTATTTAGCGCGTTATCAGCTCTGATGCCTAATTCATAAGCCCCCCATAAAGTGCATACCATGCAAATTAAGGTCACCGCTGTTATAAAAATTTTCGTCATTTTTATCCTTTCTTTGTTTATACTTAATTTTTTACCATATTATTTAAGACTGTCAATTTATCAGAAAGAGTCATCTTGCTTCCCATTTTTTTCAGCGAAGTGTGGCCTATTCGACGTAATTGGGTTTTTAATTCCACCAGCTCACTTTTTACCTGCTTTATATCAGCCACAGCATTCGCTTTATATTCATTGAAATATTTAATACCCGGCTTCCATGAGCTCAGTAAGTCATCAACTAAACTGCCGGGAGGCGCGTATTTTTTAATTGCGCATTTGAAGTCCGTTACTTCGCTTTTATTTTCCAGTATTGGAATTAGTTCACTCCATTGGCCAAGCGCGTCTTCTATTTCAAACGAAAGTTCACGTAACGAATCAGCCACTTTCTTACTTAATTTAATGTAACTTCTGGGGCAGCCTTTTAAGCTTATTAATTGCTGCTGGGTCATTATTTGGCATAAAACATCATCAATAGAACTTACATTGCCAAACGTTAAGGCTAGCCAGATAGAGCTTGTATTAGCTCTATCTAGTGCAGGTACATTGCTGGTATTAAATTTAAGCTTAAAATATTCCATGTTTTTAACATGTACAGCGACTTTAATTGACTCTATAGCGTGCTTAAACAGCACCGTAAGGTTGCTGGTGGCGCTATCTTCAATACTTTGCATAAATCCACGAGTAACAGCTTTTCGTTGCGCATTGCGATGCTTACGTACAATTTGAAGCATATTTGCTTTATCTTGTCTGTGCTGAGTCATTGATATAGCTTTTGGGTGGTTTGCTACTTCCGATAATTTCATTGACTGAAACTGAAACAATCCCATTTCATTAAAGATCTGTGTGCGTTTTAAAATAAACTTTAGCTGCTCGAAATAACCTTTATCGACTGAAATAACACCTCGCTCTAAAAGTAATTCTGCTGGGCGTGTTCCCTTATAACGTCTAACGTGATGCGGTCTATATTTTCTTAAGTGCCTTTTTTTAATTGTTTCAATAATATCGTTGTCGTGTAGCTGAAGTGCTTCCTCTATGCCGCCTAATTCAATCCAATTTGTTAGCGCTGCATCATCTATCTGCAAGTTTTCTATGTCGCCTGTGAAGTGAGTTTTATCGTGCGCGCCGATAAACTTTTGAGTATGAGTTTCATAGTTTGGCAGTAATAATGTTTTATTCTGTGCATGGGCATTATGTAAACGACTGTTGAGTTGATTGCTATAGAAGCGGAGTCTCGTGTTACCACGTACAAACTTTCCTTTTTTTACTTTCGTTGTTCGGCGTGTAAAGTTTTTCGCGGGTTCAGCGGCTTTTGATTTAGCAGAATAACCACAAAACAACGACTGTGACTGTAAATATGGAACTGAATTACTTACTTTAACTGGTTGAGAGAATACTTTATTCATAATGCCTTCGATTACAGTGGCATCATCATTTTCAGTGCGTACAGCGTCAAAACGACTGTAAAAATTTGATTCAATTTCACGGTAGAACCCTTTCGTTAAGAGTTTGTTTTTGGCTAGGCCATTTAATACTTTTCCATCCAGCTTTATGTACGCTATCTCAGGTGTTTTATAATCAACGATGCACTCATTGTTAATCTTTGAAATTGAATAGTTGTACCTAACGCTCGCTTCAATATTCGCATATGTATCCGCATGGCGTGAAACACTGCAATTAAAGTCCTCTTCAAATACGTCTGTGTGGTCTACAGGGCGGGTCCAAAAGTCCATTAGGTTAAATGGATTTAATGCCAGATGTTCAAGGTTTTCATTTGCTGTTAGTGGAAACATTACGGCTTCAGGTAGCGGTGCATTACCTGTCAGCTTGATTTTCCCGTGAATGGCCTCGTATTCACTGTTTAGTTTTGGGTAAGGTATACGGCCTTCACCGCGTTCAATTTGCTTCCAGATAGCTAAAGGGCGAAACCTAGCGCCACCTACGCCGTCGATAGACCAGCGAAAAGATAACAAGATGGCATGTTTTAGACCAAATAACGTATTTAGCGTCGCAGGGTTTTGCACTGACTCTTTGTACATTTCAAGAAACGCTCGTTTGACTTTCGGCGTCATAAACTGATCATCGTGTATGTCTTTATAGCCTGGGTGCTCAAGTTCACGTCCTTGGTCACACAGTTTTTTAAATTCCTTAGCGTGATTGATAGAGTCGATTGTTAATTGACTGGCAAAACGAACCATTTTTTCTAGCACTTGAGGCTTAGCGGTGTTGGGTTGAAGTGCAGCCCTCATAACGAGTGGGTCGTGTGAGCGAGCATGAAAGGCCCTACAAGAAACATCGGTACTTATACGGTACAGCCAATCCCTTACTCTTAGGGTGTTTTCACTACCTAATACTTCCCATCTAGGGAGCTTAGATAACGATATAGAAGTTTCGTCCTTGTCACCACAAATTGTACAAAAAGTGCATCCGAAGCGAGATTTACCATTGCATGCGGTGTTTGTCGTTTGCCCAATTGAAATGTCACATGTCTCTTTTGAGCCAGCACCATTGCCATAAAGCTCAATCAACAAGCCAAAGTCCTCTAGGAAAGCTGGAATATATGGGGCTGACATGCCTTTAATGCGTTTAAGCGGTTTATTTCCTGCTATGCGTAGTAAGTCAAAAACTTCATCGGTAGTGATGTGCTTGATAGGGGCAAAGCTTTGCATCTTATAAGTGCCTACTTTAACCTCATCAAGATCGGCAATTAACTCATTGATATTGCGGAATAAACTAGATTTATTTATGTTTTTCGTCCTACGATTACCCTCTCCAAAACGTGACCCCACATAACTTATTACATTGTAATTCGCGTATTTTGAGCCACCAGTTTTGAACCCATGCAGTGTTTTTTTCACGTAGTTTTCGCTTGGATTGAGTTTTAACTGAATCGTACAATCACCCGCGCGTGTGCTGTTACTAACGAATTTTTGAGCGCCGGCATACTTAACAAAAAACTCATCTTGAAGCGTTGGTGTAACAATCTCATGGCTAATATTTATGCCCGCGTCTTTTCCGTATTTTAATAGTCGTTTTCGACAGTAAGCGACAAACATATTCATAGCGAAAATTTCGCCAAGCGTATTAACTGTGCTTACGAGCAATGGGCGCTCTTTTTCTATTTTATTCTCAGCAATTGATTGCCTATAAGCTTCTATAACCATTAGTAATGTTACAGTTGAATCTTTTCCCATTGAGCTTTTAATTACAGCAATAGAGTTAGTCGTTTCGATTAGCTCGCGTACTTCTTTAACCCCAGCATTAAACAAGTCCAGAACGTGTTTTAGGCGTTCATTTTCTTGAGTATTTACCGATGTAATATCAGTTACGTCTATTGTATTTGCAGGATTAAAGATGTTTACAGCGCCCATTGGTCTTACTCATATCGTTTACAATGAGGTCATCTTAAATGTTTCTTTAATTCTCGCTACCATTCAGGATTTCATTCTGTGTTTCTGTAATTTAAGTAGGCAATACCATATGAAGTGTGCAGCCTACCCGCAACCGTACTAGATGTAGTGTGCTGTGTATTTTTCGTCTATTTGGTTATCTTACAATCCAGGTTGGTAGCGCCATTTTTAGAATTTGGCACTATAGCCGCAATTGCAGAAACAACTGGATATGAAATGAACGCAATAACTACTGATTTAAGCGATATAAACTCACAGCTAGCTATTACCTCACCAAGCGGAACTAATTTAGCGCTGGCCATGTTTAAGTCTAACGAAGGTATTACGCGCCAAGATGTTAATACGTATGAGGGTGTAATGACATTTAAAGAGCTTGCAAACTCGTTCGGTATTGAGCCCAATAGTGATTTAGTTGATGAGAAGTATAAGCGCCAGCGTGACGTTGATACACGCAGAATAAATGGGTTTAAAAGTTATTGGGAAACCAGTAAAGCAACGGTGTTCCCTAATATTACAATTTTTGTGAATGAAATTGACGTAATTGAAGAAGTGCATTTCGGTGGCAAAACGCTCGTTAGCGCCACTTTAAAGTCGGAAAGTTCACGCCTAATATCAGATGGCCAAGGTAGAACCACATTTATAAAATGGCTACTAGCACAAGAGAAAGCGACTGAGTTTGAAAGTCACACGATTGCTTATAAGTTGATAGTAACTAACACGGCAACACTCACTTGCGAAAAATCTAACAAGCTTATCAAGCAGCTTTTTGCGGATTACCACAGAAATATGGTCAAACCTTCACAATCAATTTCTAAGTATTTCGATAGCAGCACACCTTTCAGTCAATTGATGAATGCATTGCTTGAGACACAACTAGACGATAGCCACCAGCTAAAAGATGTTATTTCATTAAACGGTAGAATTAAAAGAGGCCAAGTGTGGAATTTCGTACAGTTAAATAGCTTGGTTCAAAAGTTTTTAAAAGTAACGCCAGCTTCAGCCAATAAACAATTAGCCGATGAGCAAATTTATACGAGCACTTTGGCGTTATGCAGTAACTTCTTAAAGCAAATATTTTCTCAAATTCCATTTACTGAATTAGATACAGATAACTACTTAGCAGTGCATGAAAAAGTGATGTATACAAAGGCCGTGTTTGCTAATGCACTTGGCTTTGTCGGTCGCTCATTACTTGATGAGATGCTAATTGATTATGAAAGAACGTGGGATGAACTATCGCTTAAACTTATTTTGAAAGACAAATTAGATAAGTTTTGGATTTCTAACAAAGTCACCCAAAGCGATGAGGGGAAAATAACTATTATAAAAGGCACAGAGCGTAGAATTGGCGCATTACTATGTAGGGAATTGCGTATTTACCCATGTACTGAGTTGTTAGCTTAGGAGAGGCCATGAATATTGATTTTGAAGCGCGCCGATGCCCCAACGCGCAAATTTACTTAAATATGATTTTAGAAGGCTTTATAAATTCAGAGATAAAAGCCGTTACACTTATTACAATTGAACCTTCATTGCTGAGAAGTCTTAAAGAACGCATTGCTCACTATGAGATGCCAATTTCAATCAATGATATTGAAGAGTGTGTTATTAGCGATGAACATATTGAAGCATGGCAAAATGATTACGACGAAGATGATTTTGGCGATGTTGATCAAATAAGCTTTATTAAAATAGAGAAAAATAACACATAGCAAAAAAGGCTTTTGGTTTATTATAACCAAAAGCCTTTACCTTTAGGAAACGTGTAATATTGAATTAAAGTCGCTGCCGCTTTACAAGCTCATAGTCAATTTCTTTTGCTTTAGAAAAGCCCTTTGTATGTATTCTCACATCACAACCACGCATTGAGCGAAAATCATAAGGTTTTGGTTCGCTGCATACCTTCGTGTTCTTATTGCACTGTGAATGATATGCCGGATGTACTTCTTTGATTTTGCTTATCTCGGTGTTGAGCGAAAAAAAGTAAGTTTGTTCAGCGGTTGCATCGAAACTGATAGCGTATGAGTAATACGTTTCTGTACTTTTATTCTGTAGCTTGTCGGTTATCTGCAATAGACTGAGCGTTGGGTTCTTTTGAGTTTGCTCACACATTAAGTTAACTGTTATTTTCCCAGCAGGAACTTGTAACTGTGCATTTTCATCCATTGCGTCAAGGGGTATGGGGTTAGAATTTACTGAAATGATCCTAACTACACCGTGGCCATTAAAAGGTTTAACTAATGCCGCACTTTTAGCATCTGAAATACTTTCATCAATTTGGTAGGTGGCACACCCCATCATAAAAAGTGGTAATATTAGTAATAAATGTTTCATAGGTGCTCACTTTAATTATTTTTATAATGCGAAGAATTGAGTAATCGCTACATAGCCACATTTTACTATAGATAACAATAAAACATACAACTTTATAACTGGTTTTTTTCGTGTTGCACTGGCATTAAGGCTTTAACTTAATACTCTAATTTTGAAATGTGCGAGCAGTCAGTGCACTTTAGTGAGTAATCGACTTTTCTTTTGCTCACTTTCGTTTTTTCGCTACCGCATTGATTACAATTACTCTTCATAGCTGTGTTTGATTGGCACTGAGGGCATCGTATAAAGTATCCGTACCGTCCGCTGAGCGGTATTAAGCCATCTATGTTAGAGCAAGACTTGCAGATTAGCTTTATATTGTCGTTGCTTATTAGACTCTCGCTGGTGGCTTCTTTCACCTGTGTCTTATGGAGGGCAGACTTATTATTATCTGTGTTCGTTGATAAATCTGAATCTAGTAGATACTTAGCAATTTTCCTCATGCTTTCGTCATTAAATTTTGGTCGATTATCCATATTAAAAAATCCAACAGTAGATTTCCCTTTTTTATTTACTTTCATTATCTCTGCTGCTTTCTCACCAATAAATTCTGATTTTATTAAGCGCTTTTCCAACGTTTATTAGTGTCTTCACGTTTGATTATCGCATTGTTTGAAATTGCACAAATACCCGCCCATTCCCTTCCGCCAAATCCTTCTTGTACACCTAGATATAATGGCAATAATTCAGAGTTTACCTTTTGTAGTAAATGCTTAACTATATCCATTTGCATATCAACTTGTTGGATTGGAGATGGTATACCTCGCCATTGGCCACGATAACTACGACTCCACTCATTGTGTTTATTGATAGATACCTCGCCAGCTATACTTTTAGATTCAATAAGAATAAAGCCATGTGGATAAAGTATTAAATGGTCTATCTGGGCTACCTCATTGTTATGCTCGAATTTCAAATCATTAAATACGTAAATATGTGGGATGTCACTAAACGCCCGGCGCAGGTAAAACGCTACATCCAACTCTTGTTTAATTCCTGCTTTAATTTTTCGGTCAGATGAGTACGTAGTGATTTTATCTTTTAATATCATTGAGAAATATCCTATAAATTTAGCTAAATGGAGCTGTGTTAAAGCTATCTTCTCAAATTTAATGGCGCAAAATAAAAAGTAGAAAGGGTATTATCCAGTGCTGTAATAAAAAATAGGATTGAGCTTGGGATTATTAATTTCTACAGCAATAAATGGGGTTTTAGTATTGTGGTTAATTATAAATTAATTGCCGGGAGGGCTCTTCTACCTGATTTAGCTATTGTTAATCACTTGAACAATCAGAATTATCATTGAAAGCAGTGCTAGCTAAAACACCGGCAGCGACAGCAACGGCTACGCTACCCCCTTCGGTTTTCGTTCTTGCTTGGGGCATATTTAACGATGTGCTTCTCTTGGGTAAAGGCCTGTTATCTACCTTTGGGTCAGTTGTAAAGGTAGGTTTTGAGCTTTGCACACAGGTAGCAACCTTTGGATTTTCACCCAGCCTTGCTTTTAATTTGTCATTTTCACGCTCTAAAAATGCTAAATCAGATTTTAAAGAAGTGCATTCACTTTCTTTAAGTGAAAGCTGACGTTCGAGTTTTGCAATTTTCTTTTTATTAAAAATATCCATGTCACCTACTCCGAAAGGTCGGGCGTTAAATGAAAAACAATTCCAAAGTTTTCAATCAATCGATTATTAACTACCGACTTTTATATATTTTTGCAGCGGAAAAAAACAACCAGATAAGAGATAAACCAATGCATATTTCTGCTATGGAAAGTATCCTTTCAGTAGCAAAAGCAGGCGTACTTTGAATTGGCTCAGGCATAGGATGTGATTTCTCTGGCTTAGTTTTGCGTTCATGTTTCGCATGTTCACGCTCAATCTTGCTCCAATCCTTTGGGTAAAGCTCTTGAAACTTATTAATGAAGTCATCAAATGAATATCCTTCGTTTAACTCATCAACCACATTTTCGATTTTTTCATCTTTCTTCGTTATTACAGCCATTATTTTTCCCTTTAAGCCAGTTGAACATGTTACTTTTGTGAGTAGCGCTTAATTAAACGCCACTGGCAAAAGCTATTATTCCAACCTCAGATTTTTGATACTAAATTCATAATTAGTGCCTTTAATGCTTAACTCTAATTCGTCTTTATTAAGTTCAAAATTAGGGAATTCATAGCTAGTTTTAAACTCAGTGTAAGGAATGCCGAAGCTTCGAATTTCATCACCAAACAATAGATGAGGTCCGAAGCTTGAATGCTGCCCTGTAAATACAGAAACTGAGACTAGCCCATTCCTGCCTGACTTATCCATTAGCTGAGCTGTAGCTTCTTGCATTGCTTTGCCGTTGCGGTCAACGCCGCTAGCATCCAAAAAAGCCATCATTGCCATTGCATTTTCTATACGAGACATAACATACTCCAATGGTTATGTGTAGCGGCCTGACATCTTATTTTGCCTGACCCGATTTTATCAGCATGTTCTGACCCACAATCATTGATTCTACCCTATGAGGCTGGCTCACTTTAATT
>Ga0208063_1000155_pt1 | contig 22601 bp, 18 predicted proteins | sample DeeseametaMP0203_FD_184219 | JGI IMG/M metagenome (GOLD analysis project Ga0208063, IMG submission 184219) | Marine microbial communities from the Deep Atlantic Ocean - MP0203 (SPAdes) | ecosystem: Environmental > Aquatic > Marine > Oceanic | place: South of Cape Verde, Atlantic Ocean... | reverse complement strand
TTTGATCGGATAACTCCGAAATAGGCGATCGGATTAGACCGAAATCAGTGATCGGATTGAACCGAAATGGGTGATCGGAATGGGCCGGAACATGCAGGGATCGGTGTCAAGAAAAATAAATCAGTTAATTAGGTGCGGAATGACGGATTTACCCCATCGTTTACCTCGACTGTATCGTGGTGAAAGTACGCCAAGATAAACGCATCATCAACAAATCTATCTTCCTGGCCTTGGGCATCAATACCGAAGGCCACAAAGAGTTGATGGGCATGTGGATAGCCGAGAATGAAGGCGCTAAGTTCTGGCTAAACGTGCTAACCGAACTTCAGCAGCGCGGCGTAGAAGACATCCTTATTGCTTGTGTAGATGGTCTGAAAGGCTTCCCTGATGCGATTAATGCTGTGTTCCCACAAACACATATTCAACTCTGTATCGTTCACATGGTGCGTAACTCACTGAAATACGTGTCATGGAAGGACTATAAAGCTGTCACAGCGGATTTAAAGGGCGTATACCGCTCAGCAACAGAAGATGAAGCTCTGCTTGAACTAGAACGGTTTGCTGAAACATGGGACGGCCAGTACCCTCAAATTGCTAAATCATGGCGGACGCACTGGCATAATCTCAACACCTTATTTAATTACCCAGAGGACATCCGCAGGGCAATTTACACCACCAACGCCATTGAGTCGTTGAACAGCGTTATCCGCAAAGCTATTAAAAAGCGGAAAATCTTCCCCAGCGATGATTCAGCAAGAAAAATGGTGTATCTAGCAATAAAAGACGCCAGTAAGAAATGGTCGATGCCGATTCAAAACTGGCGTCAGGCGATGAGTCGATTTATTATCGAGTTCGAGGAACGTCTCGAAAAGCATATTAACTAATGGCAGTTACACAGAATCTGTTACAGGCTCTCGAGTCTTTCTACCGTCTTTGAAATGACACGGCAAAAAAGAAAAGGGACGACACAAATTACTTTGTACCGCCCTATCGTGGCGACCACCTAGACTAGTCTAATTTCCAAGGCGGATGGTCATCTTTGGCTATCCACATTCTGTCTTTTTGTGAATTCAAGCTACTGATTAATATTAAGTTATGTAGACGCAAACTTTTCAAAACCTGTTGCTAGAAATAGCGTGCCGGTTCAAGTCCGGCCGCTGGTACCATTCTTCGAATTCTTTGCAAAGCAATCAGCTTAAATAAACCGATCTTTGAGTCGGTTTTTTTGTGCTTGAAGGCAGTAACTCAGCGACCTAAAGTTTTCATTTGTGTTTGGCTTGGCTACTTTTCGTAACCTCTTCTTCTGTCGGAGGAAATGAGGTTAACATCGAAAGATAAGAAGGCATAAACCATTCCCTAACTAGCTCTTCGTACATATTTGACAAATTAGTCAGTCGATGCCAAACATGCTCTTCACAAAATTGCAAAAGATACTTGGAATCTTCTGGCTTGCTACCCTTTTTTAATTCATTTTTCAGATTTAGAAGCTCTCTATGACTCCAGTCCATAGGCTTCCAAAATTCATGTCCCGCCCAAATGTCCTGTCGAAGAGCAATATCCACAAAAGTGCCTATCATATCGAAAATATAATCAGGAGATGCTTCATGTGAAAGTGCCGCTTTACCTTGCAACCTCAATATCTCTTTCATTTGGTAATTAAATAATGAAAAAGCACCATACATTTTCGCTCGCTTTCCATATGCTCGTAGCGCAATAAGTGCGAATTCTTCATTTTTAATTTCATTTGCCAAAGGAATGTAAATAGTCTTGCTGCCCTTAGATGAATAATTTGGATCTTCTGGTATAAGAATTTTATCGATGTAATCGTTCAAACAAATGAAAAATGCTTTCTCTGTATTAGTATCAACCAAAATTAACAGTACTGGTATCGCAATTCCCATTGACTGGATAGTCAGAATATCAGACATTTCCAGTTGGAATTTTGCAATTGGCAATTCAGTAAACTCATCTGTATTTTCACTCAATTTCCCTTTTGCAACATTACCTCTGCCAAATACTCTTTTAGTTGCGTACTCTATGCAATCCGATGACTTAAGTTGAACAAAAAAATTCTCTCCCAATGTCTCTGCGATTTTTTTATCATCATCTACAAAGTCAAAAAGTTCGACTACACAATCTATACCATAATCTGCACCATAACTATGAATGACCCATTCTATTGGAAGCTTCTCTCGCAATACCCTTATTGATATTTCTTCCTTTACTTGATTGAGTGAACGCTGTTTTTTCCGCATAAATCCGCTTTATCTTCTCTTCCTATTCTGGTTAAAGTTCTCCGCATACTCAAAGACTTACTTATACATCTCATCTCGAGCAACTGGTGAGTTGCTTTGCTTGGCGAAAAAGGCACCTAGGTCTCGAAGCAGAAAACTATCTTCATACTGTGGGTCAAATAAATCCTGCGTTTCATTCATATAGAGTCTTCCTTGTGCCATTTTACACACCACCATAGAACGTATTCACAAAGTCTTTCAGCTTCTCCGTAAGCCGAGGTATAACTTTCTTGCGCTGAAATATGCTTGGTGGTTTTTCCATTAGCCCTGCCACGTCTTCTCGCAACGGTTCTTGGTTGTTGTAAATCATTTGTTCGACAACATCTTTCATGCGTTCTGGAACGAGTTGCTCTTCTTCTGCAATTTGCTTTGTCGCCTTCTCTTTCTCGACTTCCCAGTACGCTGCAAATGCGTCGTCAACTTCTTCGGCAGACTTCACATTAGGTAGGTTTTCTTTAATAAATTTATCAATGAGTTTCTGCTTACTTCTAAGGTTGGGATCACTATTAACCGCTTGTATCAGTGCCTTGTACTGATACTGGTATTCTTCTTCCGACTCGGTTTCTTTTAACTTACTCAGGAGTTTCAGTATGTAGGCAACGTTTATCTCATCCATCGCCAAGAGTTCGAGTTCGAAGTCGACCTCTTCCAGAACAGACACCTTTTCTTTGGCATTATTCGTCTTCACTTTGTCGTGTAAGTCGAGGTACTTACTCTTGAAGTCTTCGAGCTCTTGTTCACCTATTCGCACGTCGTCAAAACTAAAGTCCGCAAAGCTTTCCAGAATGTTCCTCAAGCGCATTAACTCACGAAACGCCTTAATGTATTCCAGTTCCTGATTTTCATCTTCCAGACTATCGACGCTTTCAGGATCAGGGGCGATAGCTAAAAGTTTGCCAAAAGCTTTGTTGAAGAGTTTCACAAACTCGTCATACGGCGGCATGATGACAGTGTCTTTAGCATCTTTATTTGAAAACAGAGCCAGAGCTTCATCTGTGCGCTTTTTGAGGTTACGGAAGCACACGATATTACCTTGTGACTTCTGCTCGTTAAGAATGCGGTTAGTGCGAGAATATGCCTGTATTAAGCCATGATATTTGAGATTCTTATCGACAAACAGCGTGTTCAAGGTTTTGCTGTCAAAGCCTGTAAGGAACATGTTTACTACCAACAATATGTCTACCTTACGCTGGCGAACCTTCTTTGAAATATCGTTGTAGTAGTTATAGAAAGACTCGCTGTCTTTAGTGGTGTAACTGCAACTGAACATTTCGTTGTAATCACCGATAAACTGCTCTAACTTATCGCGGCTGTGACTATATACAGCCTGAGGTTCCGCCACCTTATCTAAGTCGTTTTCGTCTAATCCATCGGCGTCTGGATCTTCTTCATTGGCTGCATAAGAAAAGATGGTTGCAACTCGTAGGTTGTGTTTTCCTTCTACTTTCTTTTTGGCAAACAGTTCGTAGTACTTTATCAATGCAGGCACGCTTGATACGCAAAACATCGCCGTAAATTCTCGGCTATGAGTTTTGCGGTTATGTTGAGCAATGATGTAATCGACAATTTTTTCTAACCGAATCTCTGATTCCATCAGCTCTTTGGTGTCGATACCTTCAACTTCAATGTCTATCTCGTTTGCACTATCTTTCTTCTTGTACCTGCCGACATACTCAACGTTGAACTTAAGTACGTTCTCATCTTTAATCGCATCGACAATGGTGTATTTGTGAAGTGGCTTATGAAACAAGTCCGTTGTTGTGTATTTGCGAGACGATTTCGAAACAGCGTTTTCCACAAAAATCGGCGTACCAGTGAAACCGAACATTTGATGATTTGTGAAGAATTGGCTGATTTTTTGGTGGGTATCGCCAAACTGGCTTCGGTGACACTCGTCAAAGATAAACACAATATTTTTATCTTTCACCGGCTCCATTCGTTTAGAGTAACGCTTGTGACTAATGGCGTTGTTAAGCTTTTGAATGGTCGTAACAATTAGCTTTGTATTGCGTTGCTCATTGATTTTGTCAGCCGCCACCGGCGCATCGGTGAACTGATCTACAAGTAACTTTGTATTGTCCGTGCTATCCACACACCCTTTCGAAAAACCATTAAACTCTTTGCTGGTTTGGTAGTCGAGGTCCTTACGATCAACAACAAACACCACTTTGTGAACTTGACTGTCACCTGTAAGCAACTGGGCCGTTTTGAAAGAGGTTAAGGTTTTACCCGAGCCCGTTGTATGCCAGATGTACCCATTCATCTTATCAATGGATTGCGCAGTTGCGACTAAAGCCTGGCGCTCTGCAACGCGTTCGATAATCGCTTCAGTTGCATATATCTGGTACGGACGCATCACCATGAGAATACGGTCAGTCTCATTTAATACCACGTACTTCGTAATCATGTCGGTGAGATGATTGGGCGTTAAAAACACCTGAGCGAATTCAGTCAGGTCACTATAACGTTTGGTATTTAACTCATCTGCCCAAAAGAACGTTTGCTTGAAGCTTTGTTTACGGTTGTTAGCGTAATACTTGGTGTTCGCTCCATTTGATACAACGAATACTTGCACGTACTGAAACAGGCCATCCTCTGCCCAATACGAGTGACGCTGGTAACGGTTTATCTGGTTGAAAGCTTCTTTTAATTCAAGCCCACGGCGCTTAAGTTCGATTTGCACCAAAGGTAAACCATTCACCAGAATAGTAACGTCGTAACGGTTCTTGTAACGACCTTCTACAGTAACTTGCTGAGTAACCTGAAAGTGGTTTTGCTTAACATCTTCTTCCAGAAAGCGAATATAACCAGTAGTACCATCATCCTTGTTAATTTGCAGTCGGTCACGAAGAATCTTGGCCTTATCGAACACGTTTCCTTTCACCAATGCGTTGCGAATTTGTTTTAGCTCTGCATCGCTGATATCCAAACCGTTAAGCTTAGAAAGCTGCGCTTTCAAGTTTGCTCTTAATGATTTTGCATCCGTGATTTTTACACGCTCAAAACCTTGCTTCGCAAGTTGTGCGACAAGCTTATTTTCTAATTCTTGTTCTGACTGATAGGCCACATTTACTCCTTGTACACCGTCATCCTAAACGAACATCTGTTGTAATAACCCTTTTTTAAAGGTCTGAGTTAGCTCTATTTGTTTTTTTACCAACCCTATTTTTTCGTCAATTGTTTGCAAAAAGTCAGCAATTTTATCTTGCTCTTCTTTAGATGGCAGATTGAAAGGGAAGCTTAGAAATGTGTCAGCATGTATTCTTTTCGCTTTGCGACTTCCATCGGCCATATCACCATATTTCTTATAGAAACGCTTTTGCTTTATATACTCGAGTATAAAATAGCTATTTGTTCCAGCTGCTATATCAAAACAAGGCAAATCAGCAGTTGTCTCTAATCCATCTAGCTCTTTTGGAACAACACCGAAGGCACAGTTTAAAAAATCTAATTTGCTATAAATGAACTGGCCAGCTTTCCTTCGATAGTACTGAGTATTGGCGCTCCCGCCTTGCTTGTCATCCTTTTCATAAACACCTTTCCCCCATAACTTAACAGTCATTTTGCGGGCTTTGTCGCCGGTACTTCCTTTTATTCGGCTTTCTTCCATTAAGTTGGCAACTTTTACAACTTTCCAATCTGGAAAATCACTACCATTACCATCTTTAAAACGAATCTCCTGCTTGAACAGCTTTTGCATCACGCCTTTTTTGTATTGCTTAAGCAAGGCATGCTTTTCTTTTAGCAAGCTGATTTTTTTGTCTACTACCGTTAGAAAATCGGCTATTTTTAGTTGTTCATCGAAGCTTGGAATTTGAATGCCAATGCGATAAAAATCACTGTGGTTCAAGTCAGGTATTGTAGAAGTACCGGCAAACTTTAAAATAGTATGCTGTGTTTTGTGATGCCTTAGAAAGTGAATTAAGAACCATCTAGAAAGCTTTTCTTTATCAAAATTAATCTTAAAAAAGTTGTTATGAAATGCACCAGAGACTCCAGTAACAACTTGGCCAGTATTTCCCGTTCTTGTCATAAGCACATCATCTTCCTGACAAATAACAGAGCTAGAAGGATCTTTAATGAAAAATTTCTTCTTGTTTCCCGGCCTTAAAAACTCGTTAGTGATATAAAAGTATGTTCCGTCTTTTTGCTCAGTATATCTATTTGATATTGGTATCTGTAGGCCCTGATTAATTTTAGTGAGCTCGCCTAACGTGACACTTTCCAAACTACCAGAAAATTCAGGAAATCTTAGAGAAGGAGATAAATCATCCATCTTACCTTACTCCTGAGATTCCGAGTTCATTGCAAAAATTGGATATATTCTCGTCAACAGATTCAATACCCTCATTTGTCTTGCTTATCTGCATACATACGGTTTCTAGATTAATTTCTTCTTCCTCTTCAAAAGTATCAACATACCTTGGAATATTGAGATTAAAATCGTTTTCTTTAGCAACTTCATCCATTAATGCAACATAAGCAAACTTATCTTTGAATTCACGACGGTTGACTGCTTCCAATATTGCATCTAAATCTTCATCTCGAAGGTAGTTCTGATTGGTAGCCTTTCCGAAGTTCTGGCTTGCATCGATAAATAAGATATTGTCTTTATGCTCACGGTTTTTCTTCAACACTAAGATACAGGTTGGAATAGAAGTGCCGTAAAAGATGTTGGCAGGCAATCCAATTACCGCATCGAGATAGTTTTTTTCTTTGATCAGATGTTTACGAATATGGCCTTCTGCTGCGCCACGAAACAATACGCCATGTGGCAGTACTACTGCCATCGTGCCGTTATCATCTAACTGGTGGATCATATGTTGCACAAAAGCAAAGTCGGCCTTCGAAGCGGGTGCAAGTCTACCGTAGTCCTGAAAACGCTCATCGGTTAAAAAACCTTGTGAAGCACTCCATTTTGCTGAAAATGGCGGATTCGCGACTACGGCTTCGAACTTGTGTTCTAAGTGGTGTGGTTGTTCAAGTGTATCATCCTGCTGAATATCAAATCGACGGTAGTGCACACCATGCAAAATCATATTCATGCGCGCTAGATTGTAGGTGCTGGGGTTTTGCTCTTGTCCGTAGAAATGCCCAACGTCCTTCACTTCTTTTGCAACTCGCAATAGTAAAGAGCCTGAACCACAAGTTGGATCGTACACACTGCGAAGTTTGTCTTTCCCTTGGGTTACCAGTTTCGCCAAAAGCTTCGATACCATAGGCGGAGTATAGAACTCACCAGCTTTTTTGCCTGCACCCGATGCAAACTGTCCAATCAAGTATTCATAAGCATCGCCTAGTACATCAATTTCCGTTTCATGATGCAGAAAGTCGATATCGTCGAGATGAACCAGTATCTTAGAGATCAGCTCATTTTTAGCTTTCTCTGTTTTACCAAGCTTATTTGAGGTTAAGTCGAGGTCATCAAACAAACCATTGAAATCATCCTCAGCCGCCGTACCCATAGTGCTTTGCTCAATATGGTTCAGCACTTCAGTAAGCTGCTCTAAAATGAACTCGCCGTTTTTACCTTTTTCAGCCAGCACGTGGAAAAGCTCACTGGGCTTTAGGAAATAGCCTAAGTGATCGATCGCTTCTTCGTGAATGGCATCCAGATACTCTTTACCCTGTTGAGCATTCTCGTCAATTTCATCAAATTTAATGCCGTCCTCTTTGAGAAGTTCGTCGGCATAGATGTCCATTCGTTCAGATAGGTACTTATAGAAAATAAAACCAAGTATGTAGTCACGAAACTCATCGGCGCTCATATTGCCCCGAAGCGCGTTGGCAATATTCCAGAGTTGTTTTTCTAATGCTTTTTTATGTTGTTCAACCATTCTTTCTTATTCCTTGCTACATCTTTCCTGCAACATTATTAGTTGGGCGTTAATGCTTTATTCGGTGTTTGTTGAGTTAATTTGCTTAAAAGTTGGGCCATTTCTCTATCTGGCCATATATAATCTTTCTGACCTTTTACGCCGCACGGCCTGTGGCTTAAATCTGCGCTGTATCGGTACGGGCTTATATCCGCAACCGAGGTGTTCTTGTAATACAACCCATAATCAATTTCCTGAGCCACCTGATTCATCGTACCTTGTACCGAACGATTACAGTTTGTATCGAACGTAAGTGGTTGGTAGTTCGTCGCAGCGGCATTAACGAGCTCAGGCGGCATATCACTTTTCAGCAAGGAGTTAATTAACACATCGTTGAAATGCCAATCGAGGTTTGCGAAGTCTTTCTTTGTTAAGCATGGAATGAACAGCGTAAAACGTGTCGCGTCATGCACTGCGATGACACATTGTCTACGCTGAATAGTGATGAGGTTTGCATGCCAGTTGAGCCACTGCGCTTGAATGCCTATAGCAGTCGCAGTTTGTTCTGCCACTTTCACTTTTTCAGGCAACTTGGCGTAAAGTTTCTTGGTGCAATGGAGGATCATTTACCACCTCCGCTTTCTTTAGTTTCATACCCCGGCGCAATCGCTAAGTTTTGCACATTGTTTAGCGTTAACCGGTTTTGTAGCCAAAGCTGGTATTCCGCACCTTTTAGTGTTCCGCGCTCGGTACAGTCAACATTCCATCGTCTCAACAGATAACCCGCCATCGCCGCTCGCACTTCGATAAGCAGTTGCTTGTTGTCCATGCCGTAGTCCATTTCTATGGCGGTAGGATGCTCAACGTTCTTTGGATGTGGCACGAGTTGAAGCGGAATAAGGCGCTGCCATTCGGCATCTGCTTGAGCGCTTTCATCTTCGTTAGGCGAGCCTTTAATCGTCACCTTACTAATGCGCGTCAACACGAAGTCTCGGAAGCTATCGCTCTTACGGTCAAACGCGCGAACGTGCCAACGTAGGCCATTGTCCACGATAGAGTGCGGCACAAGCTCTCTGGCAATGGAGCCGCTAGAAAGTGACGTGTAGATAACACTAACCGCTTTGTTATTGAGAATAGCCCGAACAAGGCGCGCAACGATAAAGATGTCGGGTACGTTCAGACTGGATGGTGCTTCAACTGGGAAATGAATATCGCCTATCGCATCAAACCCGTCGGAGATATCGTTTGCGAGTTTGGTCAACGTACGCCTTGCGTCGTGTTCGAACACAGGCTTGAACTGGGGTGTCTGGAAGTATCGCTTTTCTCGCGAATCGTAAGACAGGTTATCCGGTGCAAGCTCTTTGTAAATACCGAAATCGCGTGAGCCTGCCGACAAGCCGACTTGAAAACGATTAATTAAGTCCTGACGATAAATCGCACCTTTGAATAATAGGCAAAAGTCGATGTAGGCAAGGCGTTGTTTTTGAGCAAAGCTGATAGCGTCGAGCATCGGCCCTGTGAACTATTCTATACTTTAGTACAGTGTGGTTCATTTTAAGACAGATGTAAAGCTCTATACTACTAGCTAACTTAAAATCTTGGCAAAAGCCAACGGATACTCAGGGTACCATTGTAACTTACATGACAACATGGTTATTTTGAACAAATTCGATTAATTACTTTATCTTTGTCGGCATCCCAGTTATCACGATCTTCTAAGTCGCAATACGCGAAATATTCGTCGAGAAGTCTTACCTCAACAGCCCATTCTAATTTCCGCTCGCAAGCCCGTGCCTTTTGCCCTCCCCGGCAGTTGATAACGACATTATAAACTTCACCAGTACCAAACTCTTGATAAAAGCTAACCGAGCAATCTGAAATTTGCTGCAATGCTCTTTTTTGGCAACTATCGGGTTTACCAGAACTAGTTGTTGAGGTAGTAGATGATTTACTATCGCTAACCAGTGCTTTAAGCAGTGACGCCGTAAACTTGATAGAGTCTTGTTGAATACTTCTTTTTATTTTCGCTACGTTTTCTCGCAGCATAGGAATATCGAGAATGCTAACTGCTTTTTCGGCCCAAAATAGAGCTTTCTCCTTGTCCTGCTTTACATGCTTTCCTTTGAAGTAAAGATAGGATAACTCCATGCAGCTATCGAGATAGTCTTGTGCTGCTGCTTTTTTTAGCCAATAGGTAGCCTTCTGTGAATCTCTCTTTACTCCCACCCCTTTACTATAATTCAAATACGACCGATGTTGAGCGACGGCATCACCAAGGTTAGCCGCTGTTGTTAAATATGAGTTTGATTTAACAAGGTCAACAGCAACACCTCTGCCTTTCTTATAGATATCGGAAATGTAGAGTAGTGCTCCGATATGACCCTGTTCCGCAGCTAACTCAAATTGACGAAGCGCAGCTCTATAACTTTCACCTTCGTCGACAATTATGCTCTTTTGACGATAGTAATACTCGCCTAATAAATATTGCGCATTACTGTGCCCCTGCCACGATGCTTTATTCAGCCATTTATGAGCAGCCGGGTAGTCAGGCTTATCTAAAAATGGCTTAGCCCCCGTGTAGTAAATCTTACCCAATAAATACTGGGATGTATCAGAGCCGTATTTAGCTGCATACTGCAGCCATTTGAAATACATTTGTTGATTTTTCGCTACTACAATACCTTTCTCATGATACAACGCCATGAGATCTGCACACCTATACACTTTTAGGCCGTTAAACTTATCGAGCAAATCCTTACATAGGGTAAACGCTTTCTGATACTCACCTGCTTTATGATAAGAAAGTGCTTCGTTAAGTAGATATGATGACTTTGAAGGTGGGGGCGCTGTGCCATAGCTATTACTGCTATTTAGGAGCAAATATCCTGTGAGAATATGTACAATAAGAATAGCCACACGTTGAGACATAAGTGAACCCCCTTTTCATTGAAAAATGTCGCGAAAAGGTAATTCAGGCGTAAGGCAGCCAATCCATCTCGAGGAAAGTATTTGCAATATCGTAATTAGTGTATTGCTTAACGTGAGTATTTGAAAGGCGAACTTAATACTAGAGTTTGTGATACCAAACCGGTTATGCCAGCTTTATACTTCTTGATAAACGGTAATACCTAAGCTTTTCAATTATTAGTGTACGGTAAGAATAGTAAAACAAGGAAGTAGTACATGCCCAAAAACAAAACCACTTTTATCGATTTACTCGTTGAATTACCATGGTGGGTGTCGGTACTAGTATCCACCACGGCCTATGTAATGATGGTACATGTGTTGCCATCCATTCAAACCAATAATCAAATCACCGCCATGGTGTTTAAAGCCTTTGTGGTCCCCGCCCCTTATATCGCTGGCGTGATATTGCTCGCTGCTCCCTTTGCATTTTTGAACGCTCGCCGTAAGGCTAAACAGTTAGATACGCAACGTAATATAAATACCATTCGCGCTCTTCATTGGCGTAATTTTGAAGAGCTGGTGGCCGAAGCCTATCGCAGGCAAGGATACCGTGTAACTGAAGGCGGATATGGTGCCGATGGCGGCATTGATTTAGAGCTTCGAAAAGATGACCTGCTTACCTTGGTGCAATGCAAACAATGGAAAACGCAAAAGGTTGGCGTAAATGTGGTGCGGGAAATGTTTGGTGTGCTGACTGCACATCAGGCTAACCACTTTATTATCATTAGTTCTGGCACCTTTACCCAACAAGCTATCGACTTTGCGGCAGGTAAACCTATCGAGCTGATTGATGGTTCAAAACTATTGGCACTGGTAGACGATGTACAAGTTTCACCACAGGTCACTATTGAAAAAACCAAGGTATGCCCAAAATGTTCTGGTGAGTTAGTAGAAAGAACGGCGAAACGTGGCCCTAATACTGGTAATACGTTTTGGGGGTGTTCCAACTTTCCGAAATGCCGTTATACCGAGTAAACAAGGATAGAGATGAAAGACCTGGATGTTCATAAAAAAGTGGCCGTACTGATTGATGCGGATAATGCACAATTAACCAAATTATCGCCCATACTGGATGAAATATCCGCGCACGGTCACGTGCTAATAAAACGGGCTTACGGTGATTGGTCTGCCGAGACCTTAAAGAACTGGAAGAAGCCGCTTAATGAACTGGCGATCCAGCCTATTCAACAGTTTGCCTATACCACCGGAAAGAACTCTACCGATGCATCGATGATTATTGATGCCATGGACTTACTCTATTCAGACCGAATTGATGCCTTTGCATTGGTTTCCAGTGACAGTGACTTTACCAAGCTGGCCTCTCGTTTAAGAGAATCGGAAAAGTTTGTGTTTGGTGTGGGAGAAAAGAAAACACCGGTGTCGTTTCGTAATGCCTGTGATGATTTCATCTTTACCGAAAACTTAGGCGCTGAACCGGTATCAAATAGCGATACACCAAAGGCGGATAATGCTGTTACTGCCAATGGTGCGGAAGAACTAATCCCTGCCCTATTAAAGGCATGGGAACTATATCAGAATGATGATGGTTGGGTTAACGTTGGTCCTGCTGGTAGTTTTCTCAAACGAGCTAAACCAGACTTTGATCCTCGCACTTATGGTTCGGCTAAATTTACCGGTGTCGTTGCAGGTTTGTCTTCCATATTTGAAATGACGAAACAGAAAGGTAAAGGTACAACACAAATGATCTTTTACCGGCCCATAATTGCCACAACAGAGCTCAAATAAATCCCAGTTCATTGAAGCCTATACGCTTAGGAATGGTTTGCTTCATGTTCACTGAGAACACCAAACATTATATGAATCAGCCTCAACTTGATCTGTCAGATTCGAATAATAGGACTCAATCAAACCTGACAGTCGCATATGTGCCAGAAGTTGCCGTTCACGAGCAGGTATCATAATGGAACGTTTGTACGTGAAACAGACAATTTTCCTTTCCCATGGAAACGCAGAATATGGTTTTTTCATGGGAAATGGGTGTTACTATGAAGTCTCAGTAATAAGCTGTTATGACTTAAAACGATGAACTGGATAAATCTAATAAAATACTCGAGCGTTCAACTGCGAAAACTTGATGATCAGGGTGTGCCTTGTGGTTTTGGTTCTGGCTGTCTACTTGACTTCAAAGGTGGACGTTTATTATTGACTGTATTCCATGTTGCACAAAAATCATCAAAATGGAGTGCGCAGATAAAGTTTGATGATGAAACTCAAAAAATAGAAGTTTTATTTTTAAATGAATTTAGTTATTTGGCTGGCTTTTCAGAAGATGAAAAAATGATAAAAGATGTAGAATTTTCTTTTCATCCTGTTCATCCAGATTTCAAAAGCTTTTATCACAATAGAAACTGGAAGGGTGAGACACTTGAGCTTAAAGAAAGGCCTGTCTTTACGGTGAGTGATATTGGAGAGCCGAATAAAAATACACTCTATGGGTTCTCTGGTGATATCAAACCAACACTATTTCCTGATTTAAATGCTTTTGAAACCACTCAGCATATCTACCATGGGCTGAGGTTTGATAGAGTGGAAAATGACGTATTGTATTTTAAATTACCTGAAAATCATCCAGGACATGAAATGTTTCAAGGCTGTAGTGGTGCGCCAATTATTGGAGAAGATGGCAAGGTTGTAAGTCTTGTGAGCGGTGGCTGTGATAACACCAACGAAATTTTCGGCTGTAACCTTGCCAAATGTATAAGAACTTTAGATTACTTTTTGGAGTAGCTTTTCATAACAAAGCCAGCCAGAGTTATCTGTGCGGCTCAAATGTCATAGCAAGGGATGGCGGGAAATGGCCCGGAACGATAACAGTTAATATGCGGTTTTTAGGGGCCGAAACATTTAACTGTTTAGTGTCTCCTATCTTACATCACAGGAATCAAATGGAAAAAAGATATCAGGTATTTGTAAGTTCAACTTACGCAGATCTAAAGGAAGAGCGGCAGCATGTCATTCAAGCCCTTATGGAAATGGATTGTATCCCAGCTGGAATGGAGCTGTTTCCTGCTGCAGACGAAGAGCAATGGGAATTTATAAAGAAAGTAATCGACGACTGTGATTATTATTTATTGATTGTAGGAGGTCGGTACGGTTCAACTACTGACGATGGTATAAGTTACACAGAAAAGGAATTTGATTATGCTGTAGAAAATGGACTCAAAGTAGTCGCTCTGATTCATGGTGAGCCGGATGACATTCCATTTGGAAAGTCAGAAAAAGATGAAGAGTTGAGGAATAAGTTATTTAGCTTTAGAGATAAGGTTATGGATGGCCGTTTGGTTAAGTTCTGGACTGCAGCAAAGGAACTTCCTGGCCTAGTGGCTCTAAGTATGACTAAAACAATTAAAATGTATCCTGCCACAGGATGGGTCAGAGCCAATAATGTAGCCAATGAAGACATACTTATAGAGCTAAATGAACTGAGAAAAGAGAATTCTGTCCTACAGAAAACGGTAAACAACAATAAAGCGCAATATGCTGTAGATGTAACAGATATTGCTGATATCGACTCAGAATTTACAATTCAAGGGAAATACAAAGTCTACCGACCCGGTATAGGTACAACAAACTACACCTTTGAAAGCCTAATTTCTTGGAAAGAAATGTTCACGCTAATATCTCCATATCTTATAGACTATTACAGTGAATCAGGCGTAGCTAGCACATTGGCAAATTGCTTACTTGAACGAGAAGGGAAGTCTGGCAGTAGCGTTTCTATAAACGATCAAAAATTTAATACTATTAAAATACAACTTGAAGCTTACGGGCTTATAAAAACAGATCGCCTGAAAACTGTTAAAGGAAATATGGCCACATTTTGGTCTTTAACTGAGAAAGGTAAGAAGTTAATGATTGAAAATAGACTGGTACGTCAAAGTACCTAGATGCGAATGTAATCGGGCTGGTTTTCCGTTGCACTTCAAACCAGCTACAAATGCGTGCGCTGAATGTCCTCTTTTTATCATAGCTGCCTGTCAGGTAGAGTCTAAACCTATTCATCGAAACTGTCAGACATGAGCTACTACACATTATAGTGTTAACACATTATAGTACTACACATTATAGTTGGAAATTCAATGGTGCCAAATCAATAATTAAAGCGTCTTTCGTACTTTTAAATTCACTACTATCAATGTCACAGTTACTAAAAGTATCTAAAAGTTCCTGCTGTCTTGGCTGCCCAAAAGCCAATCGATAAAGTACCAGGATTTTTTTGATTTGAGCATATTTTGATACTTCTCTACTCATGGGATAAGTAGGAACTATGCGTTCTATCTGCGCCGACCCTTTCGAAAAAAACCAATAAGGCTCCAAGTCGCTCCGCTTATTTTTTTCATTGTGCTTTGCTTGTTCAAACAATTGTTGCCATTTATCAACGTCAACCCTGAACCGTGGATTATAGGTTTGAGCTATTCGCTGACGTACCACTAACGACTTATAGCGATTTACCCTTCCCTCTCTCTGTTCAACATCGATTGGGTTGTTAGGTAAATTCCAGTGAACAACTCGCCTACAATACCAGTGAAAATCAAGGCCTTCTTGACCGATAGAGGTAGAGCTCAACACAAATGGTCGAAATGGTGAATTAAAGGCGTCCCGCACACTCATGACACGTTTTAAACCATCTTCAACATCCACTTTCTGATTCCCAAGAGAAACCGCAAAATGACATCGCATGGAAGTGTAACTTTTATCCTTAGCCTTTTTCCGCTTTTCCCAAAAGTGAACTTGCTCGGACGTGCTTCGAATACCCATAGCTTGCTCTATCTTAGACGTCGCAGATTGTAGGCTACTACCGGAAGTAGAAAGTAAATGGCAATATTCATCCAACATCGATTGAAAGTTGCCATGAGTGCAATAGACTAGCACTTTGAACCAGTTCGGCGATGCCGTTCTACCGGCAGTCAGCTTGTGCTTTATATTTCGCTTGATAATAGGTGCAGCATAATCATGATTAAAAAGGCGCACTGTCAATTCCGCGAAACGGACTGAATATTCCATTAATTCAGGTTGTGAAACAGTTGCGCCCCATAGAAGCCTTATGGTTCGCATTGCGCAGGTTGCAGGATTCGCAAGGCTGGAAAAAGCGAGTACTTTGGCCAGGTCTTTCGGCATTTTACCTATATCAGACAAGTTATCGTCATCGAAGTAACTTTGAAGCTTTAGGATGTGTTTTCTTCTGCCTTCAGAAGCAGCCCTAGATACAGTAGTGTTAAACCACTGCTCTACATGCTCCCACTCGCCATTTGCCATATCTAACAACATTGGAGCAAGCACATACCAGTCGCTATTTGTGGCTCCGGGGCCTTCGTATTTTTTTAAGGCAGCCAACTCCCTATCTATGGCAATTACTTGTTTATCGAGTAAACGGTGTAAAGAGTCTTCTGCATACTCTACCTTGCTGAACGTTATACATGGATATACTAAATGCCATGTATTTAATGTGGACTTGCTCTCAAGACGAAGAAGTGGCGTACTGCTGCTCTCAACGAAGTATGGAGGCCGTTTACCTTTACCCTTTAAGACGCGCCGTTCAGCTTCATAGGTCCATAAACTACTTAACGCTTTAGGAACCATCGCCCAAGATGAAAACAAGAGTGTTTTCGAAAGATATTCACACCCTTTAAACACACCATCAAGCGGATAGTAAGGCTTACTGGGAGGTATCCAGATCAAGTTTTCTGGAGATTTATCAAATACAATTCTCGTTAAAGCTTTAGTTTTAGCATTGGGTGTATCCTGCTCGACATTCAGCTTGTAACCGTTTATGTTTGATTCTGACAACCAGGCAATTTTGTTCGTCGAACGATTCAGCCACTTTAAAACTGCGGGTTCACGAAGATTTCGGTAAAAGTTATCTTTAAAGCTATATCCACTAAGGAAGGAAATTGCCCAAGGCGAAGATTTAGCAAACTCAATAAGCGATCCCCCCCTTCTCCCTCTAGGTAGAATGCTATTCAATGCTTCAATTGCCTGATAACTTTTTATCTCTTCAACATCAAAATCGCCAGAACAACACAGTTCATTTGAGTAAATCAGTTGTTCAAAGTTCTCACTTATTTGCCCTCTTTCTGTACGAGAGATATATGTTCTGAGAAGTTTTTCAACAGCCCTTGCATTACTATCTTGTATATTAGTTTCGCCTGATGCTAGCGACAACATGTTCCGATGCAGTAAGTCACGATAACTTTCATATTTTGAAATGAATTCAACATCATTGTACGACAAGAAGTCTAAAAGCTTATAGAGTTGCTCATGATGGCTACTTTCATCCTCTTCATCATCCAATGTTGTCATCGCCTTAAACGGTGTCGCTGACAGGAGTAATACCTTGGCTTTGCTGCTTTGATCTAGATTGCTATCTTTAAAAACTTGTCTTGCAATAATCGTCTCTTCTGAATCTGAACTTTGGTCCGTTAAGGACTGAAAGCGTTGGAATTCATCCAGAATAAACAAGTCGGCTTTGAGTCTTGACGCACAACAACGAGCAACTAACCGACGTATCTCTACCCTGAGTGAATTAAAAAGAACGCTGGTTTCTTCAGTCTCACCCAAATCCTTCGACCAAGAGCGAATAAGCGAAAGAGTAGCCTCTTTGATAGTGTCAAAGCGCTCTGTGAGTATTTTAGAATGACAAGGTTTGTTTAGCTTTTCTGACAATAGAGCAAGTAAATCCTGATCGATGTCATAGCGACTTTTTATGTCATTAAGTTCCCACTCCCAATTAGCATTATTTTTAATTAGATTGGTTTTGAACAACGCAAAAATCGGTTTTGAGTAACCTTTAAATGGTTCCATTTGAGACAGTAATGTCGCGAGAATTGCCCTTTCCTTTCGATTTCCCGCTCCCGCTGAAAGATTAAAAGACGTAGAAGGCGTTAAAGTACACACCTCGATGACAGCCTGGTTACTGTCATCAGCACCTTTCTTTTTAACAGCTAATTCTACTATACGACCAAAAGTAGAAGGCTTAACCCAATCTGAAGCTCTCTGATTATTAAATAAGGACAACTTTTGACGATTTTCGTCTGCTAAAGCCAGGTTTGAGCAGATATAAATGACGCGCATCGGTTCATTTGGAGTATTGCTGAGATGCTCCATTAAAAGTTGAGCAATTATCCCTTTAGCAACAATCGTTTTTCCTAGCCCAACTTCGTCTGCTACCAATGCTCGATGAGAATGCTCAGCTAAACGGTATTTCTCTAACACAGAATCAACGGTTGCTCGCTGGAAGTCGGTTAATCCGCTTAAGACTTTTTGAAGTTGGTCTGATATTTCATCAATCATTTTAGTTATCCTTAACAGCTTCAGACGCTAGGCACTATTTTTGAGGTACAAAACGTGAAAAGACTTGCCACAAAGCTTTGAACTCAATGGGGATAATCGATTGTTCTACTCTCGATTGAAGTTTGTGAATTCTTGTCAGCAGTTCTGGCTCAGTTGCGGTTGCGCGCATTAATTTTTCAAACAGTACACTGTTTTTATCAAAAATGGCTGGGGAATCCCCCTGTCCTGTATGGTGGACTGTGCTGTTAAATAAATCTTGTTTGGTTGGTTCTACCTGTAGAAGAAAAGCGATATAACGCATGAATTGTGCACTATTGGTCATGATTTCGCTCGTAATAGCTCTTTTTCGCTCTATTTCACAATTTAATACTAGCTCGGATTGAACAACTAAGTTTTTCATCACGTTACCGTTCATTGATATTTCAAAATGAAGTAACGCACTAATTTGTGATGCTTTAAGATGATGCCACTGTAAGTTTTCAGCTAAAGCTCTGAACTGGACGACACTTAACGTTGTGACTTGAACACTATGATTATAGGGAATATCTATTCGAGGACCGGTTAATTCGAGGTCGAAAACTTTGTCACTCATGCCTTCATTAACGGTTAGATACCAATCAGCCTGAATGATGTCATATTCAAGATTTCTCAAGGCCTTTTCAGTAGCTTCGTTGTCCACCATTTCCATGTCATCAGATGGTTCAAACTCGACAAAGAGTCCGGTATTGCTTTCATTTGTCCATTGCTGCTTGAGCATTTCGATACCAATTTTCTCCTTATTACCGACTAATTTGAGCATGAATTCAGTATTTCGTGGCGCTACGCTACCATCGCCAATAGCAGCTTGCGTCGCATTTGCAGATCCCAAATGCCAACTTGATACAGAGTCAGTTTCATCTGCAACTATTAACTTTCCGTGAAGACTAAGGTCGTGTTCAGCAAAAGAAGACACTTCCATTTCTTCACGTTCTTCTGCGTCAACTAACAATTCATTAAATGCGTAGCAAGTCCATCCTTCCAGCTTTTCTTTGCCTAACATGTTGAGCTCTTCTGCACGACTAAACAGAAATCGTTTTTGGTCTGGAGCAAATGTTTTAAGCCACGCCAATGCTGAAGCGGTTTGGCCACTGCGAATAAACGGAGAAACAACCATCAGTGCTTGATTCTCAGCATTGAGGCTAATTGGAGGCTGTCGACTTCCGTTATCGCCAAATAGCGTTGAGAGAAATTCCGCACTGCGAATATTATCGGGCAGTCGCCAATGGACACGAGCAAATTCCTCAGGATCGATAACCTCATTGAACGAAATATTTCCAGAACTCGCATAGAGTTCGTCAAAAAAGTGAATCAATGACAGATTTGCTCGATGTCGACGTTTTTTAGTGTCGCCCTCTAGTACTGCAGCTAGATCCCAGCTTCGATCAAACGTCAGATTTCTAGACAAAACTATCAATCGATATTTGGTATTACCGGGTTCATCTAAACTTTCAAACCTGAGTAACCATATTTTAGGGTGAAAAGACGAAAATACAGAATTACCAGAGCCAGCATCTGGAACAACTGGCTGTAAACATGGCTCAAGTAATCCAAATAGGCTATTAAACTTATCAGGCAGTTTAATATTACCTTGTTGGTAAAAAACCGTTAACTTATCTTCAAGCTGTGTTAAGGCCTCGAACAGGGCGACGCGCATATCCTCGACATCCCCTTCCAAGGTGTGTCCGAAGCACATAGCAATAGGTACGGTTAGTAAGGTATTCAAATCCAGGCTAAAAGTCGTAGCGATTGCTCTGGCTAATTCGTAGCCTTTCGGCGGTATAAGATGCTCACCATAGTCTAAGCGATTCTTGTTAGGACTTAGCACTCAGTCCCTCCTGAATATCTCGTAGAATCGTCCTTGCTGTCGGCCAGCGAAATTCTAGATTAAACATGCCAACCCACCCTTGTTGTTCATTCAGAGCTTTGTTTAATAAACAACGCCCTCCTTTATTAGCGATAGCTTGTGCGCGAACACATTTATCCAATTCACTGGTCGGTGAATGAGTCGTGATTAGATGACACCAACGTTCTATAAACTTCCTGGTTCGATTATTAATGCGCTCAGACAGCCCAAAAGCCAATTGATACCAACTGTCTATATTTTCTTGAGTAAAGTAGACTTGCCTGGACCGGGCTTGCTCTATCCATAGTACAAATTCATCTTCTAATTTGTCTTTGAATGCTGCATTTCCTGATCTATTCGCGAGCAGAATATTGTAGCGAATATGAGCACCTTTCAACACGAAGCTAAATTCCAGAGCTTTTTTAAGGCATTCCTTTGTATTGAAAGAAACTGGGGTGTCTTTTAAACACTCATACAAAGCTTCAATTTGCCAACTACTATTTGTCGTATTGTCGAGCGTAGTTAAAACCTTAGCCTCTAGGTCATGTTTAATTACTTGGCTAAGAATACTGAATTCGGTCTTGCTTGAATTGAGCAATCTGCTCCTTAAAAACTCTGCCTCGCGCCTAGTTAGTTCGAGAGATACATCTTCAAACCATTGCAGTTCATAACAGTCAGGTTTAGGCGCCATATGTGCCGTCACAGAAGAAGGCTCATCGTCCTCTTCATGTTCTTTTACTTTGCTATTCAGCAAATCTTGATATTGAACAACAAACTCTCGGAGAGATAATTGCGCGTTAATAATTGAAAGCTGACGTAATCCGTTCCAGTACACTGAAGAAGGTTTTCTCGATACACCGGTATCCAGTGATTCTTTACCAATGATTCCAGGTGGTATGGCATTTTTGTGATTTTTAACCAATTGCCTCGCTAACTCATCTTCACGCTCAGAGAGGTAATCGTAAAGAGTAATTTTTGACCTATCAAAAAATGGAAGATTACGATAATCATGAAATATGTATGGGAGTGTAACAAAGTACTTCGCCCGGGTTTGAATTGTTGATATACCGGGAAATAGCTTATCGGCAAAGGCATCTCTGATTTGTCCAATACCCAGTTCATCCAGCGTACCTTTTTCCTGCAGAATAGAAAGAACCTGTGAAACTCGATCCCGCTCTAGTGATGAAAAATCTACCCAACCCATTTTACTACGTTGACTAGGCATAGCCTTTTAATTACTCCTTAAATCGACCGGTTCCTTAACATGCTCGTATATAGGCAAAAAAGCTTTCCAACTAAACGCTGAATATAAAATGTTGTTGGAAAACATTACGAATAAATTATTACTTTACAACCGGATAGTTAGCACTCCCCCACAATTCACCTGCATTTTCCATCATGGTGTTTATAATTATAGGAACTAACTGACTTAGAAATGACACACCGTCACGCATTTGTGAACGGTTAGTAGAGCTCTGCCATGTTGCACCACCATGTATGGTTTGATTTCGGAGTGTGTATAAACGTTGTAAGACAATAGCGATAACCACATCGGTGCGTTTCGAAGAGAGTGCATTATTAATGGCTGACTTAGCTTTAGTGAACCGCTCTTTCCATTCGCTCTCCGTAAGTTTACCATTTTGAAAGTCCCAAAATGGTTGAAAAACATATCTATTATCCAGTAACAACCTTATACTCTTAGGAAACTCAGACCAGATTAGTTTGTCAAGCTCGTTTGTGTTATCCAAATCCACGAGTTTAGAAACGAACTGAGAAAACGCTTCTGACTCGGAGTGTTTGAGCACTTCTACATCTTGTGCATACGCTGCATTAAACGCTATCCATAGAAATATGAATTGACTATCTATATCTTCTCGACACTGTTCAGATCTGTCTAACCAACTAAGGGAACGATGAACGCGAAGTGCTAAGCTCTCTGGGAAGTTTACTCTTAAATTTCGCTGTTTTGACTTGAGTGATTTAAAATCCATTTTATTCAAGGTAGTAGTATCCTGCTTTCATCCATAGCTGACAAAATACCACAAAAATCAAACATTAAAACCTATTGTTCGATAAAGCTTTTAAATAAACAATAGAAATTGAAAAAGCATAAACTTGTGCGGATCTCGTAACCCATTGAACATCTCTGTGTTCAGCAAATTTTGAAACCTATATCACCTCTATGGCGCACAGATAAAAGCGTCACTTTCTAAACACAAAGAGGTTCGATATGTGTCGATTGGCACCCTAATAGATCCACCCATTTGCGGCGTAATGGATCCACTTTAAACCGTCATTTTCGCCCTCAAACAGGGGGATTATTTCTTGCTT
>Ga0208063_1000153_pt1 | contig 22846 bp, 20 predicted proteins | sample DeeseametaMP0203_FD_184219 | JGI IMG/M metagenome (GOLD analysis project Ga0208063, IMG submission 184219) | Marine microbial communities from the Deep Atlantic Ocean - MP0203 (SPAdes) | ecosystem: Environmental > Aquatic > Marine > Oceanic | place: South of Cape Verde, Atlantic Ocean... | reverse complement strand
ACGCGGCAAATCGCCTTTGCGGTGATCGCCACCACCCTAGTGTTAGTCGCCGTCTTTGTGCCACTGAGCATGCTGCAAGGCGATATTGGTCGGCTGTTCTCGGAGTTCGCCCTCACCATGGCAGCAGCAGTGGTCGTCTCTACCCTGCTCGCATTGACCCTAACGCCCATGATGGCGTCTAAAATCCTCAAGCCCGGCATGCACGATAGCCGCATTGGAAAAGGCGTGCAGTGGCTGCTGGATGGCACCAAACGCCGCTACCAGCGAGCCTTAGAAGCCGTACTAACGGCCAAATGGCTGGTCGTGGCCCTGTTTGCCCTACTCATTGCCGGAACGGCGTGGCTCGCCACAGCGCTGCCCAATGAATACACTCCGCAAGAAGATCGCGGTAACTTTATCGTGCTGGTCAACGGCCCGGAAGGAGCCACGTTCGACTACATGATGGACTACATGGATGAGATCGAAGTGCGGCTCACCCCCTTTGTAGAGAGCGGCGAGCTTGAGCGCGTGGTGGTTCGTGCCCCGCGTGGCTTCGGTAATATCGAAAACTTCAACAGCGGCTTTATCATCGTCAATATGGCGGACTGGGGCAGCCGTCGCAGCGCCTGGGAGATTATGGCCGATGTGCGCCAGCAGCTCAGCTCGCTCCCTGGCGTCCAAGCCTTCCCGGTGATGCGCCAGGGCTTTGGTCAGCGCACTCAGAAGCCGGTGCAGTTTGTGTTGGGCGGCGGCACTTACGAAGACCTAGCCCGCTGGCGTGACCGGCTGATTAATCATGTGCGGGAAAACAACCCACGTTTGACGGCCATCGAGAGCAACTACGACGAAACCCAGCCGCAGCTGCGGGTCGATATCGATTACGAGCGTGCCGCCTCGCTAGGTGTGACCGTGACCGAGATTGGCCGCACGCTGGAAGTGCTGCTGGGTGGCCGTAACGTTACCCGCTATGTGGACGACGGCGAAGAGTACGATGTGATTGTGGAAGGCGACCGTAGTCGCCAAAACAGCCCGCGCGCGCTGGATAACATTCAGGTGCGCTCAGCACGCACAGGGGAGCTCATTCCGCTGGCAAGCCTGGTCACGCTGTCTGATTTTGCCGGCGCCAGCACGCTGAACCGCTTTGACCGCGTGCGCGCCATTACCATTGAAGCGAACCTCGCCGATGGCTACCCGCTGGGCGAAGCGCTGGCATACCTGCAAGACACCGCCGATACCATTCTGCCGGAAGAAGTACAAACTAACGTGGCGGGACCATCCCGGGATTTCCAGCAGGCGAGCGGTGCGACGATGTTCCTGCTGGTGCTGGGTGCCGTGGTGGTATTCCTGGTACTGGCCGCCCAGTTCGAAAGCCTCATCCACCCGTTTGTGATTATGCTCACGGTGCCGCTAGCCATGAGCGGAGCGCTGCTTGCACTGCTGCTCAGCGGTCAGTCGCTGAATATATATAGCCAGGTGGGCTTGGTACTGCTGATTGGTTTGGCGGCCAAAAACGGCATTCTCATTGTCGAATTCGCTAACCAGTTGCGGGATGAAGGGCAGGCATTTCGCTCAGCGCTGATTGAGGCCTCGGTGACCCGCCTACGCCCCATCTTGATGACCGCCGTGACCACCATGGCCGGTGCTATTCCGCTGATTATCTCCAGCGGGCCAGGGGCGGAGTCGCGCTTGGTGATCGGCACGGTGATTATGGCCGGTGTCGGCGCCGCTACCGTCTTCACACTGTTTGTGGTGCCCGTGGCGTACGACCTGCTGGCCCGCCACTCTGGCTCGCCTGGAGCAGTGAAGCGCCAGCTCGAAGAGGAGATCGCCAACGCGCCTACGGCTCAACATACGCCGCTTGATACGCCAGAGCGATAACGCATCCCCAAAAACACTAAGGGCGCCAACGAGGCGCCCTTAGTGTTTAAACGTCACAACGGCTGTACTTATTCGCAATCGCCGATACGCTCACCTTCAATCACGGTGTTCATAGTCAGCTCACCCATGGGAGACTGAGTCAGAATATCCACAGTGCCTTCAATTTGCTCGCCCATAAAGCGCATTTCGCCGTCGATGGTCGCTTCGCCACCCTCAGCGCGGCATACCATGCTGTAGGAGAGGCCGTCGGCACTCATATCCTGGTTGAGCAGTTCGCAGCCCTCTTCCTCTTCAATAAAACCAAAATCAGCACCCTCTAGCTCTTCCTGGGTAATGCACTGACGCTCGGTTTCCGTTTGATCGGGAATCTGCATATCGCCGCTGACGCTAGTCACGCTGACAAACTCCCACTCGCCGGGCGTAACATTAGGTGTTTCCGCCTGGGCAACCATCGGGAAGGCCGCTAAGGCCGCAACTGCCATGTACCGTTTCATCATCGCTTTTATCTCGCTAGGTGGTTCGGGAAAACTCGTCATTATCCTACCTGATTCGTTGATCAGGTGCCTGCTTGCAAACAGCACTGCTACACTAAGCTGTCAATGACATTGAGTGTAACGCTGAAAAGGGCAACAACCATGCACGACGACGCACTAATTAATCATGATTTCCACTGCCCTTACTGTGATACGCCACTCACCTTTGTGATCGATACCTCTCAGGGTAGCCACGACACCTGGGAAGATTGCCATCAGTGCTGCGCGCCCATCCAGCTACAGGTCATTGTGTCACCAATGACCGGAGAGCTAGACGCCGTCATCACTGGACGTGACGACGACGTGCTGTAGCGTTGGATTAAAAAGCTTAAACCCCCTCCCCTTGCTGTATCACTGACTGGCGCTTGGCCTCGCTGCGGCGCATGAAGTACCACGCCAGAAGTGTCGCCAACGATACGGTCAGAATAATCAGCGTCGCCAGCGCGTTGATCTTCGGCGACACGCCCATCCGCACCGAGGAAAACACCACCATCGGTAGCGTATTGGCCCCCGGCCCAGAGACAAAGCTGGCAATCACCAAGTCATCCAACGACAGCGTAAAGGCCAGCAGCCAGCCTGCAGCGAGGGCGGGTGCAATGACCGGTAGCGTGACGAAGAAGAAGGTTTTGACCGGCGGAGAGCCTAAATCCATCGCCGCCTCTTCAATAGAGCGGTCCACTTCCCGCAACCTAGCCGCCACCACCACCGCCACGTAGGCGCTACAGAACGTAGTGTGGGCAATCCAAATAGTGGCCATGCCACGGTCGGCGGGCCAGCCGATCAGCTGCGCCATTTGCACAAATAGCAGTAGCAGCGAAAGGCCGGTAATCACTTCCGGCATCACCAGCGGCGCGGTCACCATGCTGGAGAGCGCCGTTTTGCCGCGAAAGTGGCCGTAGCGCGTCATGACGAAGGCAGCGACCGTGCCTAGGCACACCGCCATACTGGCGGCAAAGAAAGCAATCTCCAGGCTGGTCCAAACCGCTGAGAGAATCTGCTGGTCACGGAACAGCTCGCCGTACCACTGGGTGGAAAATCCGGCCCATACCGTCACTAAGCGGGATTCGTTGAACGAATAAACCACCAGCACGACCATGGGCAGATAGAGAAACAGCAAACCCAACACCAGCATCACGGTGGTAAAACTTGGGCGTCGACGCGATCTCATCATTCTTCAAGCTCCCGTGACTGGTAACGGTGAAACCACACAATGGGGACAAGCAACAGCAGCAGCATGACCATGGCGAGCGCTGACGCGACCGGCCAGTCGCGGTTAAGGAAGAACTCTTCCCACAGCACCTTACCAATCATCAAGGTATCCGGGCCGCCCAGTAGCTCAGGAATCACAAACTCCCCAACCGCAGGAATAAACACCAGCATTGAGCCTGCGATAATGCCCCCCATCGAGAGCGGCAGCGTCACCTTTAAAAAGGTATTGAGCTTACGCGACCCAAGATCCGAGGCCGCTTCCAGCAGCGAGTTATCCAAACGCGTCAGGTGGGCATACAACGGCAGTACCATAAACGGTAGGTAGGCGTAGACAATGCCCACAATTACCGAAAACTGGGTATTCATCATCCGCAGCGGTGAATCAATCACCCCCAACCCCATCAATAGGTTATTGATTAGGCCACTATTGCTAAGAATACCCATCCAGGCGTATACCCGAATCAGAAACGAGGTCCACGACGGTAGCATGACCAACAGCAGTAGAATCAGCTGCAAGCGCCCTGGGGCACGGGCCATGGCGTAGGCCATCGGATAGCCAATCAGCAAACACACCACTGTCGCCACAAATGCGGTTTTAATCGACCCCCAGTACGCGGCGACATAGAGCGAATCCGACAACAAAAACAGATAGTTGCCTAGGTTCAAAAAGATGTTCAGCGTTTGATCGGCATACTCTACCAGCGGCCCGTAGGGAGGAATGGCAATGGCCGATTCAGAAAGGCTGATCTTAAGCACCAGCGCAAAGGGCAGTAGGAAAAATAGCGTCAGCCACACCAGCGGGAACGCAATCACGGCGCGTCGGCCTAAATGCAACCGCTTGATAAAGCCTGCAATGCGAGATGGCATCATAATGGGCAATCTCCTGTCAGCCACCTGGGCATTAGCGGTTCAGCACGATAGCGCTATGATTTTCCCAATAAACGTACACGCTATCCTCCCAGGTTGGACGGTCGCCGCGCCGCTCGGTGTTGGCCATGCTCACTTTAATCATCTGCCCGGAAGCAGTGCGCACGTAGTAAAGTGAATAGCCGCCCAAGTAGGCGATATCATCCACCTTGCCCGCTTCCCAGTTGTACTCTGACGACGGCTGCTCACGGGTTAGCCAGATTTTCTCAGGGCGCAGCGCCGCCCACACCCGGCGGTCTACTGCCTGGGTGGTAATGCCGTGGTCGATATAGATCGGCCGTGAGAGCGCAGGTGACTCAATGCGGCAGTGGTCAGCGGCGTCCTCAATGATCTCACCCTCAAACAAGTTCACTGTACCGACGAACTCGGCCACCATCCGGCTGGCAGGGCTTTCATAAATATCCACCGGCGAGCCAACCTGCTCAATCCAGCCATCCGCCATGATCGCCACACGGTCGGCCATGGTCATGGCCTCTTCCTGGTCGTGGGTCACCATGATGCAGGTCACACCCACCTGCTCAATGATCTCGACCACTTCCAGCTGCATTTCGGTGCGCAGCTTTTTATCCAGCGCGCCCATGGGCTCATCGAGCAGCAGCAGCTTGGGCCGTTTGGCAAGCGAGCGCGCCAAGGCGACCCGCTGGCGCTGACCGCCAGAAAGCTGGTGGGGTTTACGCTTAGCGAAGCGCTCCATATGCACCAGCTTGAGCATCTGGGCAACCCGCGCTTCAATTTCAGCTTTAGGCAGCTTGTCCTGCTTTAATCCAAAGGCAATATTCTGCGCCACGGTCATGTGCGGAAATAGCGCATAGGACTGGAACATCATATTGATGGGCCGCTTGTGTGGCGGCATCTCAGTGATGTTTTCGCCACTCAGCAAAATGCGCCCTTCGCTGGGCGCCTCAAAACCGGCAAGCATGCGCAGTAGGGTAGATTTACCCGAGCCAGACCCACCTAGCAGGGCAAAAATCTCGCCGCGCTTTACCTGCAAATTCACATCATCGACGGCAAGCGCATCATCAAACCGCTTGCTCAAGCGCTTAACCTCTAAAACGATATCCTCGGCAAATCGAGGTGCTTTCCCCTGAGAGCGCACAGGCGGGGGAATGGCAGACGAAGAGGATGAAGAATCGTTCGACAGGGGCGTAGTGACCATTCGCCACTCCCATCAAAAGGCCCGGTTAACCGGGCGATAAAAGACAAACAGCGAGCCGAGCAGCTACCCGGCTCGCCGTCAGGCGATGATTAGAATTAACGGCCAGACTTAACGCGGTTCCAGGTGCGCGTACGGGCACGCAGGATATCCTGGGGTTTTTCTACCTGGACATACAGGTTCTGCATGACCTCGGTTTCCGGGTAGACGGCCGGATCGTTAATCAGCTCATCTGAGAGGTACTCGTTCGCCGCCAGGTTGGGGTTGGCATAGCGCACGTACTCGCTGATCTCAGCAGCAATTTCAGGGTCGAGGATAAAATTAATAAACGCGTGGGCGTTTTCGGGATTCGGAGCATCTGCCGGAATCGCCATCATATCAAACCACAGCGCAGCGCCCTCTTTCGGGATGCTGTAGCCAATGGTGAAATCACGGCCCGCTTCTTCCGCACGCGCGGCAGCCTGGAAGATATCACCAGAGTAGCCTGCCGCCACGCAGATATCACCGTTGGCAAGGTCAGACACATAGCGCGAAGAGTGGAAGTAGGTAATGTTATCGCGCACTTTGGAGATTAGCTCACCGGCAGCCTCAATGTCCTCAACGCTTTCATTGAGCGGATCAAGGCCAAGATAGACCATCGCGGGCGACAGCATTTCATCGCCAGAATCGAGCATCGCAAGGCCACAGCCTGCTTCACTCAGCTGAGTGGTAATTTCCGGGTCAAACAGTAGCGCCCAGCTATTTAACGGTGCGTCGTCACCCAAAATTTCGGTGACGCGCTCAACGTTATAGCCAATGCCGTTGGTGCCCCACATATAAGGAACCGAGTATTCGCTACCCTGATCGATGGTTTCCAGATTAGCCATCAGCTCTGGGTTAAGGTTATCCAAATTGGGCAGCAGCTCATGGTTAAGCGGCTGAAAAACGCCTGCTTTCAACTGGCGGGTGAAGTAGTAGGTCGAAGGCACGACCACATCGTAGCCGGAACGGCCGGAGAGCAGGGCCGCATCAAGAATTTCGTTACTATCGTAAACGTCGTAGGTCACTTCTATACCGGTGCGCTCGGTAAACTTCTCCAGCGTTTCCGGAGCAATATAGTCTGACCAGTTATATACCCGCACTTCATCAGCGTGGGCAGCAGCGGCCGCTACGGCAAAAGAGATGGCCGTAACGGCCCCTGAAAGTTTTTTAATGTTCCCCACTTACCTGCTCCTTATCTCGAAAGTCTACATCACCCAAAAGCCATGTACTGCAACCGGCTGTCGCTGGCTGGTTAGCCACCGATGCAACTAGCGCCAGCTGAAAACAGCTTAGGCGATTATCGCAACCGTGCGAATTTTGCGGTGCAGTGCCGTCTACCGCAAGAGCCACCGAAAAATTCTTGTATTCAGCTCCCTATGCCCCCACTTTCCACCTGCGCGAAAGGTAGCAAGAAAGTTTCATAGCCAACACCTATTGGAAAGATTCAGTTTTCCAATTTTAGCTATTGGTCGCAGTCCGCTACCATGAGCAGCAACTTTTTCTACTGCCACTCACCTATTATGGAGACGTTCTGAATGTCTTTGATTAACACTGAAGTAAAACCGTTTAAAGCCACAGCTTACCTGAACGGCGAATTTATCGATGTCACTGAAGCGGACCTGAAAGGTCAGTGGTCCATTTTCTTCTTCTACCCGGCCGACTTCACCTTCGTTTGCCCGACTGAGCTGGGCGACCTGGCTGACAACTACGAAGCCTTCAAGAAGCTGGGCGTTGAAATTTACAGCGTATCTACCGACACCCACTTTACTCACAAAGCATGGCACGACAGCTCTGAAACCATCGGCAAGCTGCAGTACCCGATGATTGCTGACCCGACCCTGCAAATTTCTCGCAACTTCGAAGTGCTGATCGAAGAAGCCGGTCTGGCCGAGCGCGGTACTTTCGTCGTTGACCCGGATGGTAAAATCCAGATTGTCGAAATCAACGCTGGCAATATCGGCCGTAACGCTGAAGAGCTGCTGCGTAAAGTGAAAGCTGCTCAGTACGTTCGTGCAAACCCGAACGAAGTATGCCCGGCTAAATGGAAAGAAGGCGAAGAGACACTTGCTCCGTCTCTGGACCTCGTAGGCAAAATCTAAATTGCCTACCGCTGCCGCTTAGGGTTCGAATCACATTAAGTTGAATCCCTACAGGCAGCGCAACACCCGGGCACTTGGCCCGGGTGTTTCGTTTAAGCACCCGTGTAACCGCACCCCCTGTTTTCCCTAGCGCTTTTACCGACTGCCCTACTGATCCGGCAGCGGGCGTTTTAGGTTGAGAACAACTTACTGCTGACTGCGAGGAAGCCACTGTCATGCTGGACGCCAATTTAAAAAATCAGTTGAAAGCTTACCTGGAAAAAGTGACTCAACCGTTCGAGATCGTTGCGTCCCTCGATGACGGTGCCAAGTCACGCGAATTACTGGGCCTGTTGGAAGATATCAGCAGCCTCACCGATAAAATTACCCTGCATACCGACGGGCAAGATAGCCGTACCCCGTCGTTTGCGATTAACCGCCCCGGCGAAGAGACCGGCGTGGTGTTTGCAGGCATCCCCATGGGCCACGAGTTCACCTCGCTGGTACTGGCACTGCTGCAAGTCGGTGGTCACCCACCAAAGACCTCTCAAGAGCTGTTAGATCAAATCAAGGATCTCGACGGCGAGATGCTGTTTGAGACCTACTACTCGCTCTCCTGCCAGAACTGCCCGGATGTAGTTCAGGCGCTGAACCTGATGGCGATCTTCAACCCGAACGTGCGTCATGTCGCTATCGACGGTGCGCTGTTCCAGGATGAAGTCGAATCGCGCGAAATCATGTCCGTGCCCAGCATCTACTTAAACGGCAAGCCGTTTGACCAGGGCCGCATGACCCTTGAGCAGATTCTGGCCAAAGTGGACACTGGCGCTGCCGAGCGTGAAGCCAAGAAGCTGAGTGAAAAAGCTGCCTTCGATACGCTGGTGATTGGCGGCGGCCCAGCAGGTGCAGCGGCAGCCATCTACTCCGCACGTAAAGGCATTAACACCGGTGTTGCCGCCGAGCGCTTTGGTGGCCAGGTATCCGACACCATGGGTATTGAGAACTTTATCTCTGTTACCCACACCGAAGGCCCCAAGCTGGTCAGCGCACTTGAAGAGCACGTTAAAGAGTACGAAGTCGACGTGATGAATCTGCAACGTGCTACGTCGTTCAAAGCAGCAGAAGCCGAAGGCGGCCTGCATGAGGTCACGTTTGAGTCTGGCGCGAAGCTGAAGAGCAAAACTCTGGTACTGGCCACCGGTGCCCGCTGGCGTGAAATGAACGTGCCCGGCGAGCAAGAGTACCGCAACAAAGGTGTTGCCTACTGCCCCCACTGCGACGGCCCGCTGTTCAAAGGCAAGCGTGTCGCGGTGATTGGTGGCGGTAACTCCGGCGTTGAAGCCGCTATCGACTTGGCTGGCATCGTCGGCCACGTAACGCTGGTTGAGTTTATGGGTGAAATGCGCGCCGACGCGGTACTGCAGAAGAAGCTGAAGAGCCTGCCTAACGTCGACATCGTGCTAAATGCCCAAACCACCGAAGTGACCGGCGACGGCAGCCGCGTTAACGGCCTGACTTACAAAGACCGCAACACCGATGAAGTGAAGAGCATCGCGTTGGAAGGCATCTTTGTACAGATTGGCCTGGTGCCTAACACCGAGTGGCTGAAAGGCTCGCCAATTGAAATGTCACCCCGTGGCGAGATCATCGTCGATGCCCACGGTATGACCTCGGTGCCCGGTGTGTTCGCCGCTGGCGATGTTACCACCGTGCCCTACAAGCAGATCATTATTGCGATGGGTGAAGGTGCCAAAGCGTCACTGGGTGCCTTCGATTATCTGATTCGTAACTAATCTGCTAGATGACTGGCTGATAGGGCGGCAGCGCCGCCCTACTGAGTTCGTTCCCTTTGACGTGAAGACCGTGACGTCGCGCCCGCCTCCCTGCGGGCTTTTTTTTATGCGCGGGCGCTACACACCGGGCAAGCCGGATCTCTAGGCACTTGAAAATGGCGCCACTGGCCGCTTAAGCCATCAAACGTAGATAACCCCTGATGCGCACTCCCTGCACCGCTTAGCAGCTTAAATGCCTCTACCGCCTGGAAGCAGCCAATTAGCCCCACTAGCGGGGCCATGACACCGCTCTCTGCACAGCTCAGTGCCTCATCCTCACTATCCCCTGGCGGGTATAAACAGGCGTAGCAGGGGCACGCGTCATCACGCGGGTCAAACACTGCCAACTGGCCCGAAAAACGAATCGCCGCGCCGGAAATCAGCGGCACACCTGCCTGCTGAGAAGCCGCATTGATGGCATAGCGGCTGGAAAAACGGTCGGTGCAGTCCAGCACTACATCAGCCGAGGCCACCAGGGCGGTGAGCGCTTCGCCTTCTACATGCTGCTCAAGGGCCACAACGTGGCACTCTGGGTTAAGCGCCTGCATGCTCTCCTTCGCGGAGCGCGCTTTGTTCACCCCCAGGCTGGCCTGCTGATGGGCAATTTGGCGCTGCAGGTTGGAAAGCTCCACATGGTCGGCATCAGCGATAGTGATGGTGCCTACACCCGCCGCCGCCAAATAGAGCGCCACCGGCGAGCCAAGCCCGCCGGCACCGATAATCAGCGCATGGGCAGCGTGCAAGCGTTCCTGCCCTTCAATGTCCACCTCAGGCAGCATGATTTGGCGGCTATAGCGCAGCAGCGCCTGATCGTCCATCATCGCGTTACTTATCCTCAAATTCCTCAAAGTCGGGGATGTGCAGGCTGAAGCTCTCCTTCACCTCCTCCATCACTACGTAGCTTTTCGACTCTTTCACCCCTGGCAGGGTTAAGACCACATCCCCCAATAGTTGGCGATAAGCGGCCATTTCCGGGATGCGGCATTTCAGGATGTAGTCGAACTGCCCGGACACCAGGTGGCACTCCTGAATCTGCGGCAGCTTCTCCACCGCACGCCGAAATTCGTCAAACACAGCAGGCGACTGGGTTTCCAGGCTGATCTCAACAAATACCAGTAAGTTAGCTTTTAATGCTCTGGGGTCGAGAATGGCTTGATAGCCGCGGATAATGCCCGCGCGCTCCAAGCGCTTCACTCGCTCTAAGCAAGGGGTTGTGGATAAACCAACTTCAGAGGCAAGGTCTACATAGGAAATGCGCGCGTTCTCTTGCAGGCAACGCAAAATTTTCAGGTCGATACGGTCCAGCGTTCTATTTTTTGGTTTCATGGCAGGATCCAATACTGATGAATCAGGCAGTTATTCGAGGTGCCCTAGGGTAACCCGTTCATGGCCGCCCATGTCTTGCACGCTTTCAACGCTTTGATAGCCCGCCAGCTTTAGCGCTTGGCGCACACTGGGAGCCTGCTGATAGCCGTGCTCCAGCGCCAGCCAGCCGCCGGGCGAGAGAAATGCCTGCGCGGTGGTAATCAAGTGCAGCAGATCCGCCATACCGTCGGCCTCGGCCACCAGCGCCGAGCGTGGCTCAAAGCGCACATCGCCTTGGCCCAAATGCGGGTCATCGGCGGCAATATAGGGCGGATTACTGACAATGATCTCAAATGTTGAACCAGGTGAAGACGCACTAGGAGAAGAAAGCGTGAAAGCGCTGAACCAATCGCTGACCAGGAACGTAGCGTTAGTGATATTAAGTGTACGGGCATTGTCAACCGCCAGCGCCACCGCCTCTGGGCGAACATCCACCCCGACCACCTGCCAATCCGGCTTTTCACTGGCAAAGGCCAGCGCGATAGCCCCGGTGCCCGTACCCAGGTCAAGCAGCCTGCCGGTTGGCGTGCCTGCTCGCGCTAGCGCGGCCTCTACCAGGGTTTCGGTATCGGGACGGGGAATCAGCGTCGTGGGAGAGGTAGCCAACGGCAGCCCCCAAAACTCACGCTCTCCGGTTAAATAGGCCACCGGCTGGCCCTGGGCGCGGGCGGCAATTAGCGCGTCAAAGCGGGCATGCTCCCAAGTCGGGCATTCGCTATCGCCCCAGGTATAGAGCCATGTGCGGCTGCGGCCAGTAGCGAACTCCATCAGCACCTCGGCATCTACGCGAGGCGACGGCGAGCCTGCCAGCTGCAGCCGCTGGGCGGCGCTCTTCAGCAAAGCGTCGAACGTCATTAAGCGTCCTGCAGCGCCGAAAGCTGTTCCGCTTGGTACTCATGAATCAGCGGCTCGATCACGTCGTCCAACTGCTCGCCGCTCACTACTTCGGTCAGCTTATACAGCGTCAGGTTAATGCGGTGATCGGTAATGCGCCCCTGAGGGAAGTTGTAAGTGCGGATACGCTCACTGCGGTCACCAGACCCTACCAGCGAGCGGCGGGCATCGGCCTGCTCCTGGCGCTGGGAATCCACCGCGTTACGCTTGAGCTTGGCGGCAAGCAGCGACATCGCTTTGGCGCGGTTCTTATGCTGGCTACGCTCTTCCTGACACTCCACTACCACGCCGGTAGGCAGGTGGGTAATACGGATCGCGGAATCTGTGGTGTTAACGTGCTGACCACCGGCACCGCTTGAACGGTAGGTATCAACCCGCAAATCCGCAGGGTTAATATCAATATCCCCCACCTCATCCACTTCAGGCATCACCGCAACGGTACAAGCGGAGGTGTGGATTCGGCCCTGGGATTCGGTCGCCGGTACGCGCTGCACCCGATGAGCGCCAGACTCGAACTTAAGGCGGGCATAGACGCCGTCGCCCTTCACTCGGGAAATGACTTCTTTATAACCGCCCTGCTCGCCGTGGCTAGCGCTAACAATTTCTACGCGCCAGCCGCGCTTTTCCGCATAGCGGGAGTACATGCGGAAGAGATCACCCGCAAAGATGGCCGCTTCATCACCACCCGTGCCCGCGCGCACTTCCAAAAAGACACCGCGACCGTCGTCCGGGTCTTTCGGAATCAGCAGGCGCTTGAGCTCAACGTCGAGCGCTTCCAACTGCTCGCGGCCGTCGAGAATTTCCATCTCCGCCAGCTCGCGCATCTCCGGGTCACTGTCGCGGCTTAGCTGCTCGGCTTCGGCAATGCTGTTTTCCACCTCAAGGTAGCGCTTCCAAGCGGCGACCAGCTCTTCCAGCTCCGAGTACTCGCGAGAGTAGTCGCGGAAGCGCTGCTGGTCGTTGATCACCTCAGGATCTGACAGCAGCATGGCCAGCTCTTCAAACCGGTCGGAGAAGCTGTCTAAACGTTGGCGCAAAGTCTCTTTCATGCGGGCGTATCATCCTTCTGGCGTTTTGCCGGGGGCGCAGGCTGCTCAAAGGCGGGCTTCGGTGGCAGCAACAGGCGCGGTGCGGCGCTAAGCAAATCGTGGTTTTCCTGAGAGGCCGCTTCGCGAATGGTGAGCGTTGGCTGATGCATTAGGCGGCTGGCCAGCTGATGCGCTAGGCGCTCAACCACTTTGGCCGGGTCTTCGCCTTTTGCCAAACGCTCAAGCGCCTGATCCCGCGCCTGATCGCGCAGCGCCTCACCGTGGCGGCGATAGTCGCGAATTACCTCACCGCCATTACGAATACGCCGCTCATGCTGCCAGCTACCCACGCCGTGCTCAATGAGCGACTCGGCCTGGTCGGCTGCCACTTGGCGATGGCGACGATTCTCTTCGATCACCTCTTCCAGGTCATCGACGGTATACAGGAACACATCCGCCAGCTCACCCACTTCTGGCTCGATATCCCGGGGTACGGCGATATCGACCATAAACACGGGACGATGGCGACGCTTCTTCAGCGCCCGTTCGACCATCCCTTTGCCCAATATAGGCAGCGGAGATGCGGTAGAGGAGATAACAATATCGGCATGCTCTAAGGCATCAGGAATCTCCGGCAGCGTAATCGCCGTACCGCCCAGCGACGATGAAACCTGCTCGGCCCGCTCCCGGGTACGATTCGCCACGGTGAGCTGACGGACACCAGCTTCATGAAGATGGCGCGCCACTAGCTCGATGGTCTCACCTGCGCCAATCAGTAACGCGTTGGCGCGGCTGAAATCATCGAAAATGCGGCTGGCCATGCTGACGGCAGCATAGGCAACGGACACCGGATTTTTACCGATGCCGGTTTCGGTGCGTACCTGCTTAGCCACGGCGAAGGTGTGCTGAAAAAGACGCTCCAGCTCGCCACCCAGGCCCTTGGCCTGACGCGCTTGCTGATAAGCATCTTTTAACTGGCCCAGTATTTGCGGCTCACCCAACACCATGGAGTCCAACCCCACGGCCACGCGCATCAAATGACGAGCAGCGTCGTTGTCGTGGTAGTGGTAGGCGCAGCGGGCGAGCTCTTCAACGCGTAAATTATGAAAACGACCCAGCCAGTCCAGCACAATCTGCTCACCGGCGGCATCCGTCACACAGTAGAGTTCCGTGCGATTACACGTCGAAAGCACCGCCGCTTCGCTAATGTGTGGCAGGCTACGCAGTTCAGCCAACGCGCTTTCCAGCTGCGTCGGCGTAAAGGCCACCTGCTCACGCACAGCCACGGTGGCAGTACGATGATTGATTCCCAGGGCAAGAAGCGTCATGGGTTATGCGTCTTCGCTAGTGGATCGGTCGTCACTTCACTGTCGGTCATGGTTTCTTGGCTTGTTAATACAAGTCTAAGAGAGCAGCTCATCAAGTGAATTGCGCTGACTCGGCTCTTTTTCAAGGTGGGACATTCTATCACAGCCGAGCATCTTCTGGCGCACACCACTTTGCCGCAGGCAACCAAGCCGCTATGCTGAACACTCGGCCACTTGATCGAGATACGCATGCCCCATCGCGCAACACTACTGGGTATTCCCTGTTCGTTTTCGGGTTTTCCACTTTTGCCCTTGGCCGCCACGCTGATACTGAGCGGCTGCCAGCTGTCACCCTCTCTTTTTGACGGTGAAACCAACGCTCATGTTGAAGACCCAATGGTGACGGCACCGCCTATTACCAGCGGGCTGGATGCCGCTGGGTTACGTACCCTGCTAACCGCAGAGCTGGCCGGACAACGCGGCGATTACCGCTATGCGGGCCAGGGATATCTTGAGGCCGCCCAGCGCTACACGTCACCAGGGCTGGCCGAACGGGCCACGTTCGCCGCACGCTTTGGTAATGATGCCGCACTAATGGAAGCCGCCGCGCTGCGCTGGCGTGAATTAGACCCTCGGGCAGAAACACCCAACCGCCTGCTTGCCTCACTATCACTCCAACGGGGCGACTGGCTGGATAGCCTAGAGCAGCGGCTAGCCATTGCTGAATCAGGCGGCAATGGTGAAATTGCCCCCTTCGCTGAAATCGCCGTCGCCGAAGAGGCACCGCTTAACCTGTTAGCACAGCAGCTACGCAGCTATCTTTCACAGCCGGAGGTTTCCCAGCGCGAGTTTCACAGCGATGTGCTGCTGGGTACCGCCCTGATCGAAGCTGCCCTGGGAGAAACGCAAACCGCCCAGCGCTATTTAGATGAAGTAGAACAGCAAGAGCCAGAGTCAGCCGCCCTGTGGCTAGCTAAAGCACGCCTTGCTCTGGAAACTGGCGACCACCGCGGCGCACAGCAGGCAGCCCAGCAAGGCCTTAGCCTAGCGCCTGACGACGTGCGCTTTATCTTAATGCTGGCCCAAGCAGAAATACGCCTCAACAACATTACCGCCGCCGAAGTGCAAACCAATGCTCTATTAGAGAGCCACGGTGGCAACCAGGATTTACGCATTGCCTTGGCGCAGCTCTATTTAGAAGAAGGGCACAGCGAGCCTGCCTACCGGCTGCTGCAGCCGCTCATTAGTCAAGAGAACATACCCAACATTGCCTACTTCTTATTAGGTGCTATTGCCCAATCCCAAGGAGAGGTCGACAACGCCCTCCTCTACTACCGCCAAGTGTATGAAGGTGATGAATTTTTAGCCGCCAGGTCGGCGGCGGCTCGCATGCTCATTGAGGATGATCGTTTACTCGACGCCCGCGCTTTTCTACGCATTGAGCGCATGCGCCACGACGCCTATTTCGGTGACCTAGTAAGGTTAGAAGTGCAACTGCTGGACGAGTTGTCGCTTCAAGAAGATGCCACCGCCCTGCTGGATCGGGAAATTACCCGCACCCCAGATGACACTAGCCTGCTGTACCTTCGCGCCATGCGCGCCTGGGAGATGGGCGACTTAACAGGCATGGAGCGGGACTTACGGCAAATCTTACGCACCGAGCCCAACAATGCTGACGCGCTAAATGCCCTAGGTTACACGCTCGCTGACCTTAACTTACCCGGAAGACTAGAAGAAGCTCGTGAGCTTATTGAGCGTGCCTACGAAGCGGACCCAGATAACCCGGCGGTATTAGACAGCATGGGCTGGGTGTATTTCCGCCTCGGCAAACCCGACGATGCGCTGGCATGGCTAGAAAGCGCCTACGCGCAGATGCCCGACCAAGAAATTGCCGCGCACTTAGCCGAGGTGCTTCATTCACTAGGACGCAGTGACGAAGCGCGCCTGCTGATTGCACGCATTCTGCAACGAACCACTTACCATCCTCACATTGATGATTTACTTGAGCGTTACCCTGAACTTACGCCACCCAGCGCGCCCTAAGGCTTACTTCTTTACCGTTGCTAGTTTTTACCCTTAATAGACAGCACTGACATGGAGCCAGTTATGTTGACTTCTTTTTTGAACAGCGCGCCAGTGAGCACCCCTTCCGCATCACTCTATCGTTCTTCCCGCCTATGGGTGGCCGCCCTGGCGGTGGCTGCCCTTACCGGGTGTGCCAGCCAAGCGCCGACGGATGAAGGCGGCCGCCAAGCCGGCCAGTGGGAGCGCCAACAGGCAGATGTGGAAGCGTTCGAGAGCTGGACCCTGGTCGGCAAAGCGGGCCTACGCACTCCAGAAGAGAACACCAGCGCCAACCTGGACTGGAACCAAACCCCCTACTACTTCCGCATGCTGATTAGCGGCCCCTTTGGCGGTGGTCGCAGCGTACTGGAAGGCCGCGAGGGTCGCTTCTCACTGACCACCAGTGAAGGCCGTTTTGAAGCAGAAACCCCGGAAGCCTTAATGGAAGAGCAGCTTGGCTGGTCGTTGCCAGTGCGCGCCATGCCTGACTGGGTGCGCGGCCTGCCCGGCGACCACGCCAGCTACCAGCTCGAAACTGACGAACTCGGCTTCCCGAGCCACCTTCAACAAGACGGCTGGGAAATTGACTACCGTGACTGGGAGCAGGCTGAAGGTATGTGGCTACCGCGCCGCTTGGTCATGAACTACGGCGATGTACGCATTACCCTGGTAGTTAATCAGTGGCAGGCCTCCGAATAGAGCGCTCGGGCTGGCAAGCGCCGGCCCTCTTTCATACGTTTAGCCAATAGAGAACCGGCATGCCCGCAACACCCCGCCCACTCACTCTACCCGCCCCAGCCAAGTTAAACCGCATGCTGCATATTGTGGGCCGCCGTCAAGACGGCTACCACGAACTGCAGACGCTGTTTCAGATTATCGACCTCTGCGATTATCTAAGCTTCAACCTGCGCCAAGACGGCGTTATCGAACTGACCACATCGATGGATGGCGTAGCGCACGATGACAACCTTATTGTGCGTGCAGCAAAGCGGTTGCAGCAGGCCAGCGGCACCCACCTTGGTGCTTCTATATCAATTGAGAAGCACCTGCCCATGGGCGGCGGCCTGGGTGGCGGCAGCTCCAACGCGGCCACCGTACTTAAAGGACTCAATCAGCTCTGGCAGCTTGGGCTCAGCGATGCCACCCTAGCAGAGCTGGGCTTAGCGCTAGGTGCCGATGTACCCGTCTTCGTTTTAGGCAAAAGCGCCTGGGCCGAAGGCGTGGGCGAGAAATTAACACCCGCGACCCTCGACACCCCGTGGTTTGTGGTCATCCACCCAGGCATTAGCGTCTCAACCCCCGCAATCTTCCAAGACCCGGAATTGACACGCGACAGCCTCCCCATTACTATGGCGCGCGCACTGCAGGGGGGAGTGGCCGAGTGGCGTAATGACTGCGAAGCTACCGTCAAAAAACGCTACCCGCGTATCGCGGAAGCACTTGACTGGCTCGCGCAGCACGCACCTAGTCGGCTGACGGGCACTGGCGCCTGTTTGTTTGCAGCTTTTGAGTCACAAGAGGCTGCGCAAACGGTGGCTGAACTGGCTAATCAGCGCTGGCAAGCATGGGTCGCGCGCGGACTTAACACCTCTCCCCTACAAGATGCTCTGGGCTGCTGAAAGCGCCCGGTCATCGCATTAGGTTATTGCTGGGGTATCGCCAAGTGGTAAGGCACCGGTTTTTGGTATCGGCATTCCCAGGTTCGAATCCTGGTACCCCAGCCAATTCTAATGTTGATCTGCGTTTTCTCCCCTGATCCCCAACACTGCAAAGGTGGCTGCGCGTGTCAAAATTGATGGTTTTCACCGGGAACGCCAATCCCGAACTCGCTCAAAAGATTGCCGAGAGCTTAGACAGCCGTATGGGTAACGCCACGGTGGGTCAATTTAGCGACGGCGAAATCGCGGTCGAGATCAATGAGAACGTGCGTGGTAAGGATGTCTTCATCCTGCAATCCACCTGTGCCCCGACGAACGACAACCTGATGGAACTGATCCTGATGGTCGACGCTCTGCGTCGCGCCTCGGCTGCCCGTATTACGGCAGTGGTTCCCTACTTTGGTTATGCCCGCCAGGACCGTCGTGTACGCTCCGCCCGCGTTCCCATCTCAGCAAAAGTTGTGGCGGATATGATGGTGAAAGCAGGCGTTGATCGCGTAATGACCATGGACCTGCACGCCGACCAAATTCAAGGTTTCTTCGACGTACCGGTTGATAACGTGTACGGCTCACCGATCCTGCTGGACGACATCGAGCGTCAAAACTACGACGATCTCGTGGTTGTTTCCCCCGATGTTGGCGGCGTTGTGCGTGCCCGTGCCATCGCCAAACAGCTGAATGCTGATTTGGCTATCATTGACAAGCGTCGCCCCCAGGCCAACCAAGCCCAGGTGATGCACATTATCGGTGAAATCGAAGGCCGCACTTGTGTGGTCGTCGATGACATGATTGATACCGCTGGCACACTGTGTAAAGCCGGTGAAGCGCTGAAAGACCACGGCGCTGCGCGCGTCGTCGCGTATGCTACGCATCCGATTTTGTCCGGCCCTGCGGTCGACAACATCACCAACTCTGTACTGGACGAGGTTGTCGTGACCGACACCATTCCGCTCGCCGACCATGCGCGTCGTAGCGGAAAGATTCGCCAGTTGAGCGTTGCTGGCTTGATTGCGGAAGCGATTCGCCGCGTCAGCAACGAAGAATCCGTCAGCGCGATGTTCCACTAACGCCTGACGTTATAAGCCCCCAACTGGGGCCCTGGAAACGTCGTCGTCTGGTCGCGGACGGCGGCGTTTCCTTACTTAAACCAAGAGGCAAATTCCATGTCTGATTTTATCCTGCAAGCCAGCGTTCGTAACGACCTGGGGAAAGGTGCGAGCCGCCGCCTGCGTCGTGCGAACCAACAAGTACCGGCCGTTGTATACGGCGGTGAGAAAGGTGCTCAGTCTATCTCTGTAGAAAAAACTGCGTTCTACAAAGCGATTGAAGACGAGGCCTTCTTCTCCTCTGTCATCAAACTGGTGATCGACGGTAAAGAAGAGCAAGTGGTTGTTCGTGACCTGCAGCGTCACCCGTTCAAGCCGCTGCTGACCCACGCTGACTTCCTGCGTGTTGATGCTACTCACGAAATCACCATGAACGTGCCGCTGCACGTGGTGAACGAAGAGAAGTGTGTAGGTATCAAAGACCAAGGCGGCGAACTGCACGTCCTGGCTAACGAAGTCGCCATCAGCTGCTTGCCGAAAGACCTTCCGGACTTCCTGGAAGTGGACATCAGCAACGTTGAGCTGGGTACTACCCTGCACCTGTCTGACCTGACCCTGCCGGCTGGCGTCACTTCTGTTGACCTGTCCCACGGTGAAGAGCACGACAACGCCATTCTGAGCATCACCAAAGTGAAAGTACGTGGCGGTGACGAAGAAGAAGGCGAAGGCGACGCAGAAGCCAGCGCCGAGTAAGCCTTGCTAAAGGTGCTGCCAGCGTATGCTGACCAGTGCCGCCTGGGCCATGCCCGCATGGCCCAAGGATGTTAAAATCAAGCGCTTCGGCGCTTGATTTTTTTTTGCAGCGTGGCGCTACCCTGCTTATCTGCAAAGCAGCTGCCAGTGAGTCAACGATATATCTTCCAGAACCGTTGGAGGTGGGAAAATGAGCCAGGTAACGGCCATTATAGGACTGGGCAACCCAGGCGCAGAATACGACGCCACCCGCCATAATGCGGGCTTTTGGCTAGTGGACGCCATTGCACGCAGCGCCCACACCGAACTGCGTCCTGAGAAAAAGTTTTTAGGGTTATACGCCAAAGCCCGCGTGGGTGACCATGAGCTGCACCTGCTCAACCCCACCACCTTTATGAACCGCAGCGGTGCGGCTGTGGCAGCGCTAACCCAGTTTTTTAAGCTTACCCCAGACAACCTACTGGTCGCTCACGATGAGCTTGACCTCCCCCCTGGGCAGTCACGCTATAAAACCGGCGGCGGGCACGGCGGCCACAACGGGCTGCGGGATATTATCAGCGCCCTTGGCAACCAAAATCAGTTTCATCGGCTGCGGATTGGCATCGGCCATCCCGGCGAGGCGCGCCAAGTAGTGAACTATGTACTAGGCCGCCCTGGCAAAGCCGAACAAGAAGCCATTGAGCGCTCATTGGATGAGTGCCTAGCCACGCTTCCGCTTGCGCTTTCCGGCGACTGGGCTAAAGCCATGAACCGCCTACATAGCGTAAAATAGCAGCACGTTTTCAGCACATATTCTCTACGCGTTACGCACGCGCTTTTTTTCACACTTGGCAGGCGCTTTATTGGTAGCGCCGCCCTAGCGGCCAGGAAGTTACTTATGGGCTTTAACTGCGGTATTGTCGGCCTACCCAACGTAGGCAAATCCACGCTGTTCAATGCGTTGACGAAGTCAGGGATTGATGCAGAGAACTTCCCGTTCTGCACCATCGAACCCAACGTTGGCATCGTCCCGATGCCAGACCCACGCCTGGATGCGCTAGCGGCCATCGTAAAGCCTGAGAAAGTGCTGCCCACCACCATGGAGTTTGTGGATATCGCAGGCCTCGTGGCGGGTGCCTCCAAAGGTGAAGGCCTGGGCAATAAGTTCCTGGCCAACATTCGTGAAACCCAAGCCATTGCCCACGTGGTGCGCTGCTTCGATAACGACAACGTGATCCACGTCGCCAACCAAGTAGATCCCCGCGCCGACATCGAGACCATCAATCTTGAGCTCGCCTTGGCCGACCTAGACACCGTCGAGAAAGCCAGCCAGCGCCTACTGCGCTCAGTGAAAGGCGGTGATAAAGACGCCATTGCCACCAAAGCCGTGCTGGACAAAATCCTGCCGCATCTTGCCGAAGGCCAGCCGCTGCGCAGCTTTGGCCTGGATGACGACGAAAAACGTCAGGTAAAAAGCTTTGGCTTTTTGACCCTCAAGCCCACTATGTACATTGCTAACGTCAATGAAGATGGCTTTGAGAACAACCCCTACCTGGATATCGTCAAAGAGATCGCCGCCGAAGAAGGTGCAGTCGTCGTACCGGTGTGCAACCAGTTAGAAGCCGAAATTGCCGAACTCGAAGACGAAGAGCGCAGCATGTTCCTGGCCGAAATGGGCATGGAAGAGCCGGGGCTAGATCGTGTGATTCGCGCGGGCTACTCACTGCTGGGCCTGCAAACCTACTTCACCGCTGGCGTGAAAGAAGTACGCGCCTGGACGGTAAGAGAAGGCGCCAGCGCTCCAGAAGCAGCCGGTGTGATTCACACCGACTTCCAGAAAGGCTTTATCCGCGCCGAAGTGATCGCCTATGACGACTACGTCACGCTGGGCGGCGAGCAAGGTGCCAAAGATAACGGCAAATGGCGCTTGGAAGGTAAAGACTACATCGTCAAAGATGGTGACGTGATCCACTTCCGCTTCAATGTATAAGCGAGAAAAGAAACAAATGCTTGACGGGCGGCATACCTCTGGGTAATATTCGCACCCGTTGAACGGCTACGTAGCTCAGCTGGTTAGAGCACATCACTCATAATGATGGGGTCCCCTGTTCAAATCAGGGCGTAGCCACCAACACCGAATACCGCTAGCAATAGCAGAAGCCCGCTGACTCAGTCAGCGGGCTTTTTCGTTTCTAGACTTTTCTTGGTTAGCTCAGGAGAGCGTCGGGCGGTTCAGGAACACCGTCAGCGCCCGCGTCAGGTAATCCACATCTCGCGTACCGGACGTTTCACGAATCGAGTGCATCGCCCACTGGGGCAACCCGACGTCGATGGTCGGCACGCCCACTTCCGTGGCGGTAATCGGCCCTATGGTGCTGCCACAGCCCATATCCGCCCGTGTGACGAACGACTGTACGGGCACATCTGCTTCGCGACACACGTCCCGGAACAGCGCGCCGGTGACGCTATTGGTGGCGTAGCGCTGGCTGGCGTTCACCTTGATCACCGGGCCGCCGTTAATGGCCGGGCCATGGCGCTCATCGTGTTTGTCGCGGAAGTTTGGATGCAGCGCGTGGGCGTTATCGCAGGAGATCATCAGCGACGATTGAATCAGCTGGATCAACGACTCCTCGCTGCCACCGCCCACCTGGGCATTCAAGCGTTTCAGCACGTCGCTCAAGAACGGCCCCTGGGCACCGCACGCGCTGGCACTGCCCACCTCCTCATGGTCATTCGCCACCAGCAGTGCGCCCTGGCTACCATCGCTTTCCAGCAGCGCTTCCAGGCCCACGAAGCACGACAGCAGGTTATCCAGCCGCGCACTGGCCAGCAGCTCCTTGCGCAGCCCGACCAGTGATGGCGGCTGAACGTCGTAAAAACCCAACTCGAAATCCACCACCTCGACCGCGCGTAGGCCATGCTGCTCTTCCAACCACTGCCCCAGCAGTTCGTGCAGCTTGGCGGTATCGCTCTGCATCAGCACCGGCACCATCTGTGTTTGCGGATTGATCGAGCGCCCCGCATTTACATCGCGGTCCATATGGATCGCCAAGCTCGGAATCATCGCAATCGGACGCGCCACGTTGAGCAGCACGCTCTCCAAGCGACCATCGGCATGGCGCACGTGAACGCGGCCCGCCAA
>Ga0208063_1000151_pt1 | contig 22878 bp, 20 predicted proteins | sample DeeseametaMP0203_FD_184219 | JGI IMG/M metagenome (GOLD analysis project Ga0208063, IMG submission 184219) | Marine microbial communities from the Deep Atlantic Ocean - MP0203 (SPAdes) | ecosystem: Environmental > Aquatic > Marine > Oceanic | place: South of Cape Verde, Atlantic Ocean... | reverse complement strand
AATGCGTTGATTTGACATTCTTAAACCTCAATATAAAGAGCATTTAAAGAGCATAAAAAAACGACCGAAACAATCTTAATAATTAAGATGCCGGTTGTTGATTTATATCTACGATGAGTTCCAAATCGGAACTCCTGTTTATTAGCTTGAAATCCAAGCTTAATTTATCCCTTCAAGTTCCAGAGGAATCTTGAAAGCCTGCGTATTATAGTGACATTGGTGATAAATGCAACAACTAATTGCAAATTAATTACGGGTGTAAGGCTGCCCAAATAACCGCCACAGGTTATTTATAGCTATAATTGAACTGCTCAGCGCCAAATTAGTCTTATGTTTATAATTTAACCGATTACGCAAATTACAGGATTTTATAGATATTATGGTATCCTATGCGCTAATTTTGCTTTTAATACTCTCAATATGGTGAGTCGATGCGTTTATTAAATTATTGTTTGAATTTTCTTACTAGCTGCGTAAGCCGTGTTTTGGTAAAAAGTAAGGTCCTTCCCCAAAGCCCTATAGAACAATATGACCTTAATCCTGAACACCCTACTTTTTATATAGTACGTTTAAATTCGCGTTTCGATTTAGCTGCGCTTACTAATGTATGTAAAAAGCATGGTTTGCCTAACCCATGCGAATATCAAACATTAGGAAACCAAGAGCTAGCCCGCTTTATTGGTATTAAAAATCCGCCGCCTTTATTTGGCGATACCGCGAAACCAACCGCCGCTTTATCACAGGGTAAGCAAATAGTTGAGCATTTATTAAATAGCGGGCAAAAGAATGTACAAGTGGTGCCGGTAACTATTTTATGGGGGCGCGACCCAGGTAAAGAAAAGCCAGGTATTCGTACCTTAATTACCCACTCTCTTACGCCTAGTTGGTTTAGAAAATTCTTTGTTGTGCTGTTTTCTGGGCGCGATAACTTTATTCGCTTTAGCCAACCACTCGATTTATCACTTATCGTGAACGAAAAAGCCGACGTAAATGAGCTACCACAAAAACTATTGCGTGTTGCTCGTGTGCACTTTAAACGCCAAAAACTGGCCGCTACGGGCCCTAAAATGCCTTCGCGCGAGCAATTATTTAACTCACTTTTGGCTTCGCCGACAATAAAAAAAGCGATTCAAGATGAAGCAAAGTCAAAAGGAATAAGCCAAACAGAAGCCCGTCAAAACGCGTTAAAACTACTAGATGAAATTGCCGCTAATTACTCTGAGGCAATGATACGTGTAGGCGACAGAATTTTAACGTGGCTGTGGACTAAGCTTTATAACGGTATAGATATAAAATACACCGAGCAGATTCATGAGCTAACAAATAAAGGTCACGAGATAATCTATATGCCGTGTCATCGCAGCCACATGGATTACTTGTTACTTACCTATGCTATATACCATCAAGGTTTGGTGCCGCCGCATATTGCCGCGGGCATTAATCTTAACTTTTTCCCTGCCGGTGGTATTTTTCGCCGCTCAGGGGCGTTTTTTATCCGCCGCTCGTTTGCCGGTAATAAACTTTACTCAGCCGTATTTAAAGAGTATTTAAGCCAGCTATTTATTAAAGGTTACTCAGTTAAGTTTTACACTGAAGGCGGGCGCAGCCGCACAGGCCGATTACTACCGCCAAAAACCGGTATGCTCGCCATGACATTGCAAGCAATGCTACGCGGCATAGATCGCCCGGTTTCTATTGTGCCGGTATACATTGGCTATGAACATGTAATGGAAATCAATACCTACTTAAAAGAGCTTGCCGGTAAAGATAAAAAAGGCGAGTCCATTTTTGGTATTTTTAAAGCCATTAAAAACCTTAAAAATTATGGCCGTGGTTACTTAAACTTTGGCGACCCTATTTCTATAAACCAATACTTAAACGACAACCAACCTGATTGGCGCGATGCAATACACCCTACCGATGTGCAAAAGCCGCAATGGCTAGGCCCTCAAGTAGCCGCATTGGCCGACCAAGTAATGGTAAAAATTAATAATGCCGCAGCACTTAACGCTGTGAATTTACTGGCTATGATTTTGCTAGTTAACGACAAACACGCGTTAAGTAAGCCTAAGCTATTAGCGCAACTAGATTTTTACTTACGCCTACAGCGCGATGCAAGCTATAGCGATAAAGTCACTGCCCCCGATGAAACACCAGAGCAACTATTAACGCACGCCATTAAGCTCAATAAGTTTGATGTTATTAGCGATGAATTTGGCGAAATTATTGCAATTAACGATAAAGAAAAAACCCTGTTTAACTATTATCGTAATAATATTTTGCACTTATTTGCTGTGCCAAGCCTTATTGCTTTGCACTTATTTAAGCAACACAGTAGTACGGTTGAGCAATGCCAAAAGCTTGTTTCGGCTTTTTACCCTCTGTTTGCAAAAGAATGGTATTTACAGCCGCTAGATGAAAACTACATAAGCCGTATTTTGGCTAACTTTAGCGATCAAAACTTAATTGAGCTTGATGGCGATACCATTCATGTTACTAACACGAATGATTCGTTAGCCAAACTTGAAATGCTAGGAAGGTCGCTTAGCTTTACGTTGCAACGTTATGCCATTGTTGTGGGCTTTATTCAAACCAGTAACGGAATTGAAAAAGCCGAACTAGAGCGTGAAAGCCAAGTACTGGCAAACCGTTTAGGTACCTTACACGGCATTAAAACCCCGGAGTTTTTTGATAAAAAAGTACTGGTAAGCTTTATTGATAATTTACGCGGTGAGCTGCTAATTACTGAAGGTGAAAATGGTATTCACGGTAGTACACAATTGTGTGAAATATACATGTACTTAAAAACCTTATTACCTGCGCGTATATGGCAATCGGTTAGCGACATAGTGCAAGATCAATGTAATTAGTGAGTTGCTGTAATTTAAGCTCTAATTAAACACCATTAAAAAAGCCTCAACATTTAACATGTTGAGGCTTTTTTGTACGTTTAGTTATTGAACAACAATGCTACATAGAGGCGCTTATCTTTTGGCAAAACCTTTAGCGAAAGCACTGCTAATTTGCGCTTAACAGCCAGTCTATTGCCAGCAAGTCTAATCAAATTAACGCTGGCGCATCACCCCTTCTTGAATCGTTGATGCGACTAAATTACCTTGGCGGTCAAAAAACTGGCCTCTTACCAAGCCTCGCCCAGAACTAGCACTTGGGCTGTCTATGGTATATAAAATCCAATCGTCCATTCTAAATGGGCGGTGGAACCACATAGCATGGTCAATCGTTGCCACTTGCATATTTGGCTGCATAAACGATACGCCATGGGGCTGTAATGCCGTAGGTAAAAACTCAAAGTCAGAGGCATACGCTAATAAGTAATTATGAATGCGTTGATCGTCGGGCATATCGCCATTGGCTTTAATCCAAATGTGCTTTACGGGCTCAATAACCTCTGGCTTAAACGGGTTATGAAAAGTAACCGGGCGCATTTCAATGGGCATTTCGCGTATAAACTTATTACGGATCACCTCGGGTATGTGGTGGGCGTTTTCTTGATAAAACTCAAGCGACGAGCGAAGCTCCTCTGGTGGCGGTACATTAGGCATGGTTGCTTGATGCGATAAGCCTTCTTCTTCACCCTGAAACGACGCAGTCATATAAAAAATAGGTTTACCGTATTGAATAGCGCTTACTCGGCGGGTGCTAAAGCTTTTACCATCGCGGATGGTTTCTACGTCGTAAACAATCGGTTTTGCGGCGTCGCCGGGGCGTAAAAAGTAAGAGTGTAATGAATGAACAACACGTCCTTTTGGTAGCGTTTCTTTTGCAGCAGACAACGCCTGCCCCATTACTTGACCACCAAATACCGCTCTAAACCCTAAATCTTGGCTTTGCCCACGATATAAACCTTGTTCAATTTCTTCAAGTGACAATAACGATAATAAATCATCTAATACTTGGCTCATTTGCTGTTCTCTCAATCCCCAGATAAGCTAATGATACTATACAATGCAGCTATGTAAATCTAACTAAATGAGTAACGCTATGAATTATTGGCTATTTAAAACTGAGCCCGATGCTTTTTCGATTGATGATTTAAAAACAGCGCCGCAAAAAACCACCCTATGGGAAGGCGTGCGTAATTATCAGGCACGTAACTTTATGCGTGACGATATAAAATTAGGTGACTTAGTATTTATTTACCACTCGAGCTGCAAACAAGTGGGCGTTGTGGGCATAGCCACTGTTACTAAAGAAGCCTACCCCGACCCAACTCAGTTTGATTTAAATAGTGACTATTACGATGCGAAGGCCACACCCGACAAGCCACGCTGGTTTGTAGTTGATGTAACCTATAAAAGCCATTTAAACAAACGCGTAAGCTTAAAAGACATTAAAGCTAACGAGGCGATTACCGAATTAGCCCTTAAAAAAGCAGGCCGCCTTTCGGTAATGCCAGTCACACAAAACGACTGGGAGCAAATAATAGCCATGAGCAATTAAGCTCAGTAAGTAAATATCAAGCTGTATTAGTAGCTAACCATTAACGGGCTAAAGCTTGGCTATGTTTGACCTCATTTGGCCGTGTTTGATACGATCCCCCGCGAGTTATAATTGGGGGATTAATGAAACTACTGTATTGGTTAGATGAATGGTTAACGCTTTGCCGTGATGAACAACAAACTAAGCTGCCTATGTGTGGCGGCGACCTACTCGGCGATGTGTATGTAAAATACGACTTTGTTGATTTAAATAAGCCCCTGCTTTTTACTTTTTCCCCCGCGGGCACCAACGTCCAAGAACACGACCTAACCGATGACTTTGCCCCTTGGGGCTATCACTTAGCGCAAAAACAAAATGTTAATGTTATTTCGTTCCAACATTTAGGCAAAAGCAATTGGTTTAGAAGCCGTAATTTAATCTTCTTTTTGGAGCAGTTATCAAGCTTACTTACACCGTTTAAGTGCCGCTTAGGCTATGGCCTTAGTCGCGGTGGTTTTGCTGTTGGCGCGTTTGCAAAATTACTTAAATTAGATCAGGTTTTATTTTTTCATCCTGTTAGCACCAAAAACACCGAAACAGTTCCGTGGGACACCCGCTCCAGCACAGAGCTTGCGCAGCAATTTGATTGGCAAAGTGAGTATAACGACCTCGATTTAGGCCATGCTAAGGGGTATATAATTTATGACCCCACCAATAAAATAGACCGCCTACATGCTAAGCGGTACCCACAACTGACTCATTTAAGAGTGTTTGGCATGGGCCACGGTACCCACGCAAGCTACCTCACTAAGTTTGGCTTTTACAAACAAGTGGCTGTTGATTTTATACGCCACCAGCAGATTGATATAGCGCAGTTTCGTTTGCAAACCAAAACCTTGCGCTTAAAAGAAGAGTATTATCAAAGCCTAAATAAGGCAAATGCGAGCTCGCCTCACCGCTTGGCATTATTAAGTACAGCACATCAAATTTTAGCAGATGAAAAAGAAGTGCATGTGCAAGAACATCAGGCCAAAATAGATATTCAGCCGTTAATAGATGTCGCACTTAAACATCAAGATGAACACCCAAATGATGCTATTCAGTTATTAGAAGTTGCCCAACAAATAGTGCCAGATGATCCGCTGGTTGAGCACAAACTCAAGCAGCTAGAATAGACCTATGACGGTTTATTCTTCTTTCTTTTTTTGTGACCATGCTTGGGCACAATCGTAAAATACATAAAAAGCCCCAACCACGAAAAAATAATTACGCCTAATAACCAGCCGTTTTTTTCGTGGCCTTGGGTGCGCTTACTATTAACCACTATCACCACGGGTAATATATAAGCGCTTAAAATAATTATTAAAAATACTACTTCATTCATTATTTAACCTAAGCCTTGGTTATTTGGCCAAGCTTTGCCAATCTACTTCATTTGTTAGCACACGCTCAAGGGCAATGTAGTGCAGGATATCGCCCGCATTTACCTTGTAATCAAGTGGCGGATTTAAATCCATATTTTGTGCACTTAAGTTATGCGCCACCCCTAACAAAATAGCATTATAGTCATGCTTAAAATGATGAAATAAAGTGCCAAACTCCATCTCTTCGCATTCACTTGGAATAGCTAGGCTAAACTGCGTGTCGCCGTGCAATGTAGATAACAGCTCTTCTTGTACTCGACTCGAGCCTGGGTCTTGCATTGAGCGTACTAAAATCTCAGCCGACTTAGCGCTACTACACTCTACATTTTGGCAATGTTCAAGCAACATATCGACCTTGGTTTCATCTAAAAAGTGCGCGCTAATATGGCACTCATCTTTAACTAAACGGCTAATACGCAATGCCGTTGTAAATGTTTGGTCGTCATCTTGCCCATCAATAATAACTTTGTCGGCACGGCTAATAGCTACGCGCTCAAGTTCTTCTAAATCAGTAAAACTTGTTAGGCGGGCAAAGTCGACATTTTCGTTAGTTAAAAATGGGTGATCCATTTGCTCAGTCACCGCCAACAAAATACGGCGGTCAGTGCGCTTGGTATCGGCAAGAATATAATCAATCATCTTTTTTGTTCGGGTATCGTGCCAACCAAAAATAATAATGTGGTTGTTACTGTGAGCAAAGTTTTTATCACCAGTCATAGCGCGCCTAATTAAGTAAGTCACTGTTTGCCCTGTTTTTCCTAACAGAACGCCAAATAAAGCTAATCCAAACGGAATTTGTATTAAAGCCACAACCCAACGCCCCAGCTCGCTGGTTGGGCTAAAATCGCCGTAACCCACTGTTGAGGTAGTTACTGTGTAGTAGTAAAAAAAGGTCGTAAACGAGGTAAGCGCTTGCTCATTTGCAATAAATAGCAGCCCCCAAGTCACTAACATATGAGCAAGTATTGCAAGCACCACGGCTTGCCAGCTCAGCTGATCGATATGAGCACGAACAAGTAGCGCTAGCCTCTTAAATATTACCGGCATGATACAAAATCTTTGTTAGTAAATTATCTATAAACAGTACGTTACTGTAAGCCATGCTTTTAAGCAACGTTTAAGCCTTTAAGTAAGGCCTGTTACCCTTTTAGGATTAAATTTTGTTCAACCTATAAGATACTCAGACCCTAAAATATAAGACTAAATGCGGGTTTGCTAATGTGCTAAGAGCATGATTAATTATAATAAGACTAAAAAACACACAGACACATTATGCTTAATAAAATTGCCACACCGTTTACCAAATTAGTAGAGCGCTACTTACCCGACCCTTTTATATTTGTCATATTGCTGAGCTTAATTACTTTACTCTCTGCCAGTATTTTTACCCCCGCAACACATATTGAAGTTATTAACGCATGGGGGAGTGGTTTTTGGAACCTGCTTAGCTTTGCCATGCAAATGCTGTTAGTGCTGATTACAGGTTACATGCTAGCAAGCACCCCCATTATCAATTCGTTATTAAACAAACTGGCGGCGCTTGCTAATTCAGCGCCAAAAGCGATTATTTTAGTCACGCTTATTTCGCTATTAGCCAGCTGGCTTAATTGGGGGTTTGGCTTAGTTATTGGGGCTTTATTTGCCAAAGCAATTGCAAGGCAAACACAGGTCGATTACCGCCTATTAGTTGCCAGTGCTTATTCTGGCTTTGTGGTGTGGCATGGCGGCTTAGCAGGCTCAATTCCGCTTACGATTGCTACCGAAGGGCACTTTTCACAAAATAGCATTGGCATAATTAGTACCGAGCAAACCCTATTTTCTGGTTTTAACATAGCAATATTAATTGGCTTATTTATTATTATGCCGTTGGTTAACCGCTACATGCTACCCAGTGATAAAAACAGCGTGTATGTAGACCCAGCACTTATTAAAGAGCCCCCGCCCGCACATGAAAAAATTACTCGCCCTGCTCAGCATTTAGAACACACAAAGCTGCTTGGCATTTCGATTGGTTTACTTGGCCTTTGCTATTTAGGGTATTACTTTATAGTTGCAGGCGGTAGCCTAAACCTAAACAGCATTATTGCTGTGTTCTTATTTTTGCCATTACCTTGCACCAAACACCCCATAACTTGCTTAATAGCTTGCAACAAGCAATTCCCAGCGGTGCGGGTATTGTCATTCAATTTCCGTTTTACGCGGGCATAATGGCAGTCATGGTCGACAGCGGTTTAGCGCAGCAAATATCGCGTGGTTTTATAGCTGTTGCTGATGCCGATAGCTTGCCATTTTTTAGCTTTATAAGTGCAGGGCTTGTTAATATGTTTGTACCTTCTGGTGGCGGCCAATGGGCAGTACAAGCACCTATTGTTATACCCGCAGCGCAAGAGCTGGGCGCCGATATATCACGTGTTGCTATGGCGGTTGCCTGGGGCGATGCGTGGACCAATTTAATTCAACCCTTTTGGGCTTTACCGGTATTAGCCATTGCAGGGTTAAAAGCAAAAGACATTATGGGGTTTTGTGTTGTGCAGTTATTTGTAACGGGGGTATTTATATCGCTAGTGCTGAGCTTTTACTAACCCTTAATAACGCGCAGTATTTAGGTATACTGCGCGTATAGCGATTAGCTTGATAAAATCGTCATCGGCAGGCTCAATATTGGGTTTTCTGAATCTGCAAAGTGCATCATCACTGCCACATGGCCTGCAACTACAATAGCGTACATAGCGGCTGAAAAACCTTGGCCGTATTTATCAAGCGGCAATAAATGCGAGTAATGTCGACCGCGCCATTCAAATACGATTTCCAGTGCGCCAACAAACAAAAAGAACACCAGCAACATTAAGCCAAATGTGTAGCTCAGCCATAAGCCAAATAGCACGCCCAATAAGCACACACTTAAACCGACCCAAGAGCGCATTGAAAAGCTGATACTTTTTAATACATGCCCGCCATCAAGCGGTAAAATAGGCAAAAGGTTAAACAAATTCAATAAGGCACTGAGTACTGCAACGCCGGCAAATATGTCCATTTCGGTGGCGTAATATAAAACCACACCCAGCACAGAGGTAAACAAACCAAACGCTGGCCCCATGAGGGATATAACTACATCTTGCCAGCGCGTTGTTATTTTATCGTCACTTACAGCCAATCCACCTACAAAGGGGATAAGGTAAATCCCTTTGGTTTTTATGCCAAAGTATTTCATGGCTCTAACGTGTCCGTATTCATGTACCACTAAACAGGCAATTAGCATTAGTGCAAATTCAATACTAAATAGCCAGGCATAGCCGGCAACCGATGCACTCGCTAAAGCCACCTTAATTACTTTTGCACTTTTAAATAATTTAAAGCCCAATGCCGCTAGCCCTAAAAAGCCTTTTTTGGGCTGGCTATTTACCGGCGCAGGTAAAGCTAGTTCAGTAGCAAACACACCATCAACAAATAACGATAAAGACTGCTCATGAACATGTGAGCTATCAATCCCTATTTGCTTATTATCTAAAGTAAATTCGGCGTAATGCTCTTTGGGTGTTGTAAAGCTTATGGCCTGTTGATTATGAAATATTTGTACTATTTTATGCCCAGATACCATTAGCGTTAATGGTTGCTCTGCAAGCATGAGATCGATTTTTATCATGACTAAAACCAGTTAAAACAATGGCGCTAGTATACCGATGAATTTAAAAAACACGAATTGCCTTAAACCATAAGCGCAAAAGCACTTAGAAGATAAAAAATAATATAAAACTAAGCTGACAAAAGGCTGATCAGGCGCTATTTTTACAGTACTAATATATTAAGCAGTTACAAGGATAGAGCATGTCGATTTCGGTACCCAATATTTTAGTTGTGGATGACTCAAAGGCGATTTTAATTGTTATGGAGGCCATTTTAAATGAGCTAGGAGTCTCGAATAAAGTTACAAAATGCCTGAGTGCTCAGCAAGCGCTAACTCACGTAACCGACGATATAAACTTTTACGATATTGTATTTACAGACTTAAACATGCCTGAAATGGATGGTATGGAGTTTATAAGAAAACTAGGCGAGCTTAATTTTACAGGCGCAGTAGTTATAATTTCGGAGATGGATCATAAGGTTATTAACCTAGCTGCCAATTTAGCGCGCCATAGCAATATTCATTTAGTCGCAAATTTAGCTAAACCCGTGCAACTTAGCCAAGTAAAAACCGTTTTACAAAAAGCAAAGCACTTAGCAGTACATAACGACCTTTCTCATGCCTCTATTTCAGAAAAAGCATTGCATGAGGCAATCAATTTAAACGAGATAATCCCTTACTATCAGCCAAAAATAAATTCTCAAACCAGTGAAATAGAAAGTATTGAGGTGCTAGCGCGCATCGTTAAAACGCACACTGGCGAAATTATCTCGCCCAATCGGTTTATTTCGTTATCGGAGCAATCGGGGTTAATTAATCAAATTACCTTTAGCTTATTTGAGCAAGCCACCAGCGATTTAAAAGCTATACGTACAAACATTGCTGCGCATCTAAAACTGGCTTTTAACCTATCTCCCACGCAACTAGATGATTTAAGCTGCCCCAACAAGCTGATGCTTATACTGCAGCTCAATGGGCTATCACCTAGTGATATAATTTTAGAGATTACCGAGCAACATGCGCTGTCTAGCCTTTCTCAGCTAGAAACCTTAAACAGATTAAGAATGCATGGCTTTGGCATATCATTGGATGACTTTGGTGTTGGCTTTACCAACATGAACCAGATTAAGCGCCTGCCTTTTACTGAAATAAAAATTGACCGTACACTTATTAGTAATATTGAAACAGATCAGTTTTCGCAAGTGGTGGTCAGCTCACTGGTTGATATTGCCAGCCAAGAGCAACTAGCCCTTGTTGCCGAAGGCGTAGAGCGCGCCGAAGAATCACTCTACTTAAAAAACTACCGCACTAATTTAGCCATGCAAGGATTTTTGTTTACCTGCCCTAAAGCCAAAGACGATTTTATAGAGTGGGCACTAAACTGGGTAAATACAACGGGGGGCACAATTAAACGCTAACCTTCGACCCCGTCGTAATTATTTATTATCTCGGGGCGTGTCGTCATCTTCACTAACTATGTGCTCGCTGCTTGCTAAACGCTGGCGCCAGCGCTGCTTGGCAACCATGCGCATATTGGTCGATTGGTCGCGCTCATCAACAATTTCAAGCCCCATAAGGGCTTCTATCATATCCTCTAGGGTTACAATGCCTTGAACATCACCGTATTCATCAACAATTAAACATATGTGAGTACGCTGTTTAAGCAAGGTTTGTAGTAGCGATGACACATTATGCCCTTCGGGTACCGTATGAATAGGCTTAACTAATTTGCTAATTTTATAATCGGTACCTAAGCGGTGATAAGCCAACATAATATCGTTTTTATGCACAAAGCCAATTATGTCATCGGCGTCTTTATCAAACACTAACACGCGCGAAAATGATGACGAGCCGTGCTCGCTCATGTACTGATCGACCGTTAACCCTTTATGTACTTTATACAGCACAGTACGCGGCGTCATTAAGTCGGTTAATTTCGCATGCCTAAAATGTAAAAGGTTGCGGATTATTTCTGACTCATCGGCATGGATTGCCCCTGTTTCGGTGCCTATATCTGCCATGGCTTCTATTTCTTGGCGAATATAAAAAGCCTCATCGTGCTTGGCCCCCATTAAATTAGTAAGCTTTTGAGCAAGCCACACAAATGGTTTTAGCGATATCACTAAAAAGCGTAAAGAATAGGTCACGCTAGGGGTTAAGGCACGCCAATAATTGGCCCCTAAGGTTTTTGGAATAATCTCTGAAAGTACTAATACTAAAAGTGTCATTATGGCAGAGGCAATTCCTACTGCCGCATCTGAAAAAACCACAGCGGCTTGCGCACCCACACCTGCAGCACCGGCGGTATGGGCCACTGTGTTAAGCGTTAGTATTGCAGCAAGCGGTTGATCTACATTATTTTTTAGTTTTTCGAGCTGCTTTGCAAGTTCAGGCTGTTTTTTGCGTAATAGCGCCACATAGCTGGGCGAAATACTTAACAGTACAGCTTCCATTACAGAGCATAAAAAAGAAATAACGATGGCAGCAACCATGTACACAATCAGTAAAGTCACTTTTTCTCCGATGAGTTGAACATATGGGCATGGTAACAATACATGCTATATTTGGCCAAATAACTATCAATAATAGGCACAAATATGAGAATTAGCTCACCTTGGACCACAAAAAATAAATTACTAAAACAAGCAGCTACCTTTTTTGCTCTTGGCAGCTTGAGCTTGACAGCAATAGCAGCCCCGCTTGATAAATCAAATATCGAGTTTATTGGCCCTTTAGGCGAAAACATGCAAGTTAAGCCATTTCAAACACCACACGGCCAAGTCATTATTAATAACTTATTAGAGCAGTTGCAACGTAATACGCAAAGTGTGTCTGTATTTGGTAAAAAGCATAGCTGGCAGCCGTTTAATAAAGTAAACGCACTTACTTTAGGTGGCCTACAAGCGCTTAAGTTCAATATTGAAACAACCCGCTATAGCCAAGGCACATTAACTATAAAAGGGATAGAGAACGCTCAGTTGTTTATTGATGCCAAGCTTCAAAAAGGCGATAACCACACATACTCTTTATCTTTAACTAATGGCTCTCATAGTGTGATTGTAGTGGCGCAACAAGTGGCTAACTGGAACAACGTTTCTCTCGACTTTGAACCCAAAGCTGACACTGACAACATTACAATTAACACCTCTACAACTAAGCGACTTTCAGCCGAGCAACTTTTTGATGCACCCACCATTAGTGGACTTTCTTTAGCGCCCGATGCTAAGCAATACGTTACCAGCACACGCAGCTATTCAAATAAAACAGCTAACCAAGCAAACGTGGTAACTGAGCTTAAAAATAGCCAAAATCAAACCTTGTATCGCTTTGAAGGCCAGCAACCAAGCAATATGGTATGGAGCCCCAATAATCAATTTTTAGTTTATATGCTAGGGAGTGAGCTAAAACAGCTAAACCGTAAAAACCTCAGCATTAAAACATTGGCCAGAGAACTTGAAGGCGCAAGTAACTTTAATTTTTATGATAATAACAGTCTTATTTTTAGCTGGTCTAAAACCCCCGAAGGCAACAACAGCTTAACTAAGCACTACAAAGGCCTTCAAGATAGATGGTCATACGCACGCAATGTAAGTCAGCTCTATATGTTAGACACCAACAGCGGCTTAACCAAAGCGCTTAGCCAAGGCCCTATTTCGCATAGCTTTGAAGATGCAAACACTAATCGTGGCAAAGTATTAATGAGCCGCCAAGTTATGGTTATGCAAGCCACCACCCACCCAGAAACTGAACTGGTGGAACTTGACTTACAATCGAATAAAATAACGTCTTTTGGTAAATTTAAAACCTTTAACCATGCAAAGTACGCCAACAAAGATGTGTACGTTGTTGCTGGCCCAGATTTTAAAAATGGCGCAGGCCGTGCCCTTCCAAAAGGGATGTTAGCTAATAATTACGACGGCCAATTATACTTACTTAGCGATAACGGTAAAAACGTAAAAGCGCTTAGTAAGCAGTTTGACCCCGCTATAGGTGAATTACATGTGCTTGATAATGGCGATGCGCTTATAAAAGTAACAGAGCAAGATACCCAACCTTTGTATTTATATGACTTGAGCAAACAGCGCTTTAAAAAACTTAATACGGGTTTAGATATCGTTGAGCAATTTAGCTACTCGCACGAGAGAAACCCGCAAGTGCTACTAAGCGGTACCACAGCATCTACCCCTCAGCAGCTTAAACGCTTAAATATAAGTAAAAATAAAACAGACCTAATCTGGGACTCTAAGCCGCTTGCCTACGCTAATACACAAATACCGACTCTGGAAGAGTTTAACTTTACAAATAAAGACGGCGTAGAAATTACAGGGCGTGTGTACATACCTACTAACTTAGATAAAACTAAAAAACACCCTGCACTTGTCTATTACTACGGTGGCACCTCACCGGTTACCCGTGGTTTTACAGGGCGCTACCCATTTAACTTGTGGGCAGCAAATGGCTATGTTGTTTATGTATTACAGCCAACAGGAGCAACTGGTTTTGGGCAAACATTTTCTGCTCAGCACGTTAACGCCTGGGGCGATTATACCGCTAGCGATATAATGCAAGGTACACACGCCTTTTTAAAAAAATACGATTTTGTTGATAGCAAAAAAGTGGGTAATTTAGGCGCCTCATACGGAGGCTTCATGACCATGCTACTTGCCACCAAAACAGACATGTTTAGTGCATCTATTGCGCATGCGGGTATATCAAACTTAACCTCGTATTGGGGCGAAGGTTGGTGGGGGTATTTATACTCAGGCGAAGCATCAAAAAATAGCTTTCCGTGGAATAACGCTTCGCTTTATAGCGATCACAGCCCTGTATTTCATGCCGATAAAGTAACGACCCCTTTACTACTGTTACACGGCGATAGCGATACCAATGTACCTGTTGGTGAAAGCTTAACCATGTATACCGCCTTAAAGCTTTTAAATAAAGACGTAGAGCTTATTGAATATAAAGGCGCCGACCATCAAATTTTTGCTCGTGATAAACGCTTTGATTGGTGGAACACCATGCTTGCTTATTTTGATAAACAACTAAAAGGCGAACCACAGTGGTGGGACGCAATGTATTCAGATAAGTAACACAGCGCTCAGCACATTTTTAGCTAAATGTGCTGAGCTTACTCACATAAACAGCAACCTTAGGTAAGCCGCCTTTTATATCTGAAACATAAAGTTACCGAAAAGTTACACCGCCCCCTTCTCAGCATTTAACGATTGGTGCTACCATACAGAGCTATAAATATACAAAAATAAGTCCTATGGCAATTAACGTTTTATTGGTTGAAGACGACGAGCTACTCGTTAAGCGCATCCAAAATCACTTTACAGACACCGAATTTTCGATAGAAATAGACCCCACAGGTGCCGATGCCCTAAACATAGTTAGGCAACGCGTAAACCTGCGCAGTGCTATTTCTCTTGCCATTATTGATATTGTATTACCCAAGCGTGATGGGTTGCAGCTTGCCAAAGAGCTCAACACTTTGACCGATATTGGCGTGATTGTTTTATCTAGCCGCGACTCTCAAGCCGATCGTATTGCAGGGCTTGCACAAGGTGCTGATGACTATATTTGTAAGCCTGTTGATTTATTAGAACTTGAGCTGCGCATGCGCGCACTTTATAAACGTATTGCAATTAATCAAGACGATGATGAAAGCGAAGAGTTTATAGAATACGCCGACTTTAAGCTCCATCCCGATAACCGTACATTAATTACCTCATCAGGTATTGAATCGCGCTTAACCGAAGCCGAGCACAAAGTGCTAATTTGTTTAATTAGCAACGCAGGCAAAGCAACCTCGCGAGAAAAAATATCAGAAGAAATAGGCCAACCAGATTGGAGCCCGAATGACCGTACTGTGGATGTTTTAATTGGCCGTTTGCGTAAAAAACTATACGATGAAAAAGACCAAAAACGCATTGTAACCGTGCGCGGTAAAGGTTATATGCTCTCAATTTAGCGCATTAAAATTTTAAACGCAGAAAAACGCAGCAAGCACCGAGCTTAGCACCTTAAAATAATTAAGCATTGTTGCGGTTCGGTATTATTTCCAGTAGCGTTTAGTTTATTTAGTTAACTGCGCTAGTAACCGCTCAAAAGCACGATAATTTAGCGCCTCTTTTAGCTCTTCTAAACTAATATGCTCTGCACCTTTTAAATCACTAATAGTACGCGCCACTTTAATAACCCTATGGTATGAGCGCGGCGATAACGACAGCTTTTCGCTAGCGCGTGCTAAAAACTGCAACTCAGCAGGGGCTAAAGTGCAATGTATATTCATTTCTTTATTATTTAATCGTGCATTAACCTTACCTTGGCGCTTTAGCTGTGCACTGTAGGCCGCCTCTACTCGGGCTCTTACTTGGGCGCTGGTTTCTTCAGGCTCGGTACTTTGTAGTTCAACACTTGTTAGTCGCGGTAGCTCTATTTGTAAATCGATACGGTCTATAAACGGGCCTGATACGCGCGATAAATAGCGCATCACTTGGTCAGGTGTTGCTCGCTTATCATTATGACACCCTGTAGGGCTTGGGTTTAGTGCGGCTATAAGCTGAAACTGCGCCGGAAACTCCATTTGCCTTGCTGCCCGCGAAATAACCACCGAGCCGGTTTCCATGGGTTCACGCAGCGAATCAAGTACCTTACGTTCAAATTCTGGAAGCTCGTCCAAAAATAACACCCCGTTATGCGCAAGTGAAATTTCACCCGGTTTAGGGTTTGAAGAGCCACCAACTAAAGCGACTGCCGAGCAAGTGTGGTGTGGGTTTCGAAAAGGCCGTTGGCGCCAATTATTTAAATCAATTGATTGGCCAATAATAGAATACAGTGCAGCCGTTGATATTGCCTCATCGTCTGACATGGTTGGCATTATCGTCGCCATACGCTGCGCTAGCATAGATTTACCCGTGCCAGGTGGACCTAAAAAAAGTAGGTTATGGCCTCCAGCGGCGGCTATTTCTAGCACTCGCTTAGCACCGGGTTGGCCTTTAACATCACTTAAATCGAGTAAAAAGTCGGGAGACTGGGCGCAGTCTGGGTATTCAATATTTAAAGGTAGCGGCTGCTGATTTAATAAATCCCCCCATACTTCTTGTAACGAGTTAACCGCTTTACGCTTAACGCCGTTCACCAAACTTGCGAGGCTATCGTTGGTAAAAGGTAAAAAGCAGCAACGGTTTTGCTCTTTTGCAGCAAGTACAGAAGGCAAAATGGCATTAACTCCCCGCACTTCACCATTAAGGGCAAGCTCACCGTAAAATTCATATTTATGTATATCTGGACACACTACCTGCCCCGAGGCCACTAAAATACCTACGGCAATGGCTAAGTCGAAACGCCCGCCATCTTTAGGTAAATCGGCAGGGGCTAAATTTACGGTAATACGTTGATCAGGAAAACCAAATTGAGAGTTTTCTAGGGCGCTACGCACCCTGTCTTTTGATTCTTTAACTGAGGCCTCTGGCAGCCCAACAATATTAAATGCCGGTAAACCATTACCTAGGTGTACTTCTACAATAACCTCGGGGGCGTTTATACCCACTTGGGCACGAGAGTAAATGCGAGCTAGCGACATTCCTTATCCTAATTAATGGTTTAATTAATTAGTTTAGTCAGAATATTTAAAAACGTGTACTGTGATTTGCCATTTAATAGCCGCAATACGAAGCAATAAGGTGGTTAGCATTGCCATTACCATGGCAAGTTCGGTCGCGAACGAAAAATGAATTCCCTGCGTATAAACTACACCGCCAGCAATACAGGTAATAGCGTATAACTCGCCTTTTAGCAGCATAGGAATTTCGCGAGCAAGCACATCACGGAGCATGCCCCCAAAGCAACCGGTAATTACACCCATAATAATCGCGGTCATATTTGGCATGCCGGCTAGTAAGGCTTTTTGGGTGCCCATTACCGCAAAAAATGCTAAACCAAATGCATCGGCAATTTGTAATGTGTAGTGCGGAATCGACTTTTGCTTGTTAATAAGCCGCGTAGTAATAAATACCGCGGCTAAAATAGCATAAAAAAAACTTTGATCGTGTAACCAAAATACCGGAACATCTAATATGAGATCGCGAACCGTACCGCCCCCAATCGCTGTTACCGCTGCTAATACTACAACACCAAAACCATCCATTTTCTTTTCGTGTGCGACCAAAGTACCTGTAACAGCAAACACAGCAATGCCGATTAAATCAAACCAGTGATAAAGTTCAGTCATGTGGAACAACCCAAAATTATTTGTGCCGTTTTAACACAAACTATACAAAGTTTTAAGTAATAACGTATTTTTAGAGAAGTTTATAATATTTATAGGTATTGCTTGGGGGTATAAATCTAAGAGTGCTTTATAGGGAAAGAAATATAAATTTCAGGCATAAAAAAACACGCCTTAAGCGTGTCGTTTCATTTTATGTATTTCAGTGGTTGCGGGAGCCAGAGCTTATGAAAGGTGAACCAACGACCTTTGCTGGCTTATACAGAGCTGAGACCGACGAGCTATTCATTTCACTGAATTTTAGGCATAAAAAAACACGCTTTTGGCGTGTCGATTTAATATAACTTATTATCTCAGTGGTTGCGGAAGCCAGAGCTTATGAAAGGTGAACCAACGACCTTTGCTAGCTTATGCAGAGCTGAGACCGACGAGCTACCCATTTCACTGAATTTCAGGCATAAAAAAACACGCTTTTGGCGTGTCGATTTAATCTAACTTATTATTTCAGTGGTTGCGTGAGCCAGAGCTTATGAAAGGTGAACCGACGAGCTATTCATTTCACTGAATTTTAGGCATAAAAAAACACGCTTTAAGCGTGTCGTTTCATTTTATGTATTTCAGTGGTTGCGGGAGCCGGATTTGAACCGACGACCTTCGGGTTATGAGCCCGACGAGCTACCAGGCTGCTCCATCCCGCGCCTGAAATATGTATACTTATTTAGCGTTGCTTACATTACAACGTGGCTGCCAACTTCCTAAAGGAAATTGGTTGCGGGAGCCGGATTTAAAACGACTACCTTTGCTGGCTAATGAAGAGCTGAGACCGACAAGCTTTTCTTTAACTAACATTTTACAGTAACCTCAAACCCCTAAAGGAAATTGGTTGCGGGAGCCGGATTTGAACCGACGACCTTCGGGTTATGAGCCCGACGAGCTACCAGGCTGCTCCATCCCGCGCCTGTATATTTTAAGTCTATCGACTACTTAATTTAATCTCTTAAGTTAGAGTTTACAGTAACCAAGCTTTTAAAAAAATTGGTTGCGGGAGCCGGATTTGAACCGACGACCTTCGGGTTATGAGCCCGACGAGCTACCAGGCTGCTCCATCCCGCGCCTGTAATTTCTTTGAAATAGTTTCGTGTTAATGACGAGCCTGTTTCGAAGAGAGCGCTATAATATAGGAATAAACTTATATTGCAAGGCTTTAACTAGTTAATTGTGTTCAACCGAACAAAAAGCAATCAACAAGCACTATAAATAGCTACCTCTGATGTGGGCTTATCATTTTTTGAAACTCCCAATCTGGGTGTCCCATTACAATAAAGTCAGGATTTTCAGTACTCTCTCGCTGGTTATAAGTAAGCGGGTTAAACTCTGCATCGGTTATACACCCGCCCGCCTCTTCTACAATAACTTGTGACGCGCCGGTATCCCACTCGCCTGTAGGGCCAATTCGTAAAAAGCAGTCGGCTTTGCCCTCGGCAACTATACATGCTTTTAGCGAGCACGAGCCTACTGCAATAGTGGCAAACTGCGTATTTAAATACTGACTGACCGCTTTAATTTTTTGTCTACGACTTACTGCCAACGTTAGGTTATCGGGTGTTGCTACCGACATTTTTGTGTCGCTACCATTTTCTCGTTTAAATGCACCCTGATTAGCAGTAGCAAAGTAAGTGATCCCTTTTGCTGGCCAATGAATCACACCTAAAACGGGGTGATTATTTTCAATAAGTGCAATATTAACGGCAAAGTCACCACTTTCTAAAATAAACTCGCCAGTGCCATCCATCGGATCTAATAACCAATAGCGTTGCCAGTTCTTTCTTTGGGCAAGTGCCGGAATAGGCGTTTCTTCCGACATGATAGGAATGTCGGGCGCAAGCGCTTTTAAACCAGCAACAAGCACATCGTTAGACGCTAAGTCTGCTTTTGTAACAGGCGTAGAGTCTGATTTTTCTTGCTGGCCAATATCGTCTTTTTTATAAATAGCCATAATGGCATCGCCTGCACTTTGTGCAAGTTCAATACAAGGCTCTAGTAATTTATTCATTTGCAGCTCCAGACGCTAAATACTTATTTAATAATAGCAAAGCGGCAACACTGCGAGCTTCGGTAAAATCGTCTTGCTCTAATAATGACTGCCAATCTGTTAATGGCCACTTAACAACCACTAAAGGTTCGGGCTCATCACCTTCTAACGTTTGCGGATATAGTTGCTTAGCAAATAAAATATGCATGGTCGCGTTAAAGTAACTTGGCGCCATTGATACTACTTTTAGTGGCTCAAAAAATTCAGCACCAAAACCCACTTCTTCTTTAAGCTCTCTGTTTGCTGCTTGCTGTGGTGTTTCGCCTGGGTCTATCAAGCCTTTAGGAAAGCCTAATTGGTAGTCGTTTGTGCCCGCGCAATACTCACGTACCAGTAGCATTTCGTTATCTGCAGTTATTGGTACAATCATTACAGCCCCGCGGCCACCGCCACGTATGCGCTCATACTGGCGCTCTTCGTCATTAGAAAACTTAAGCTCTAACGATTCAACAGTAAATAAACGGCTTTTAGCAACTACATTGTTACTAATAATTTGAGGCGGAGTTGGGTGCTTTTTCTGTGTCATTGGCGTTATTTTGCTATCATGGCAGTTGTGCTTAATCATAAACTTTTCACAAGGAAAAGCCCATGCTAAATTGGTCAAAAATCGATACCGTTTTACTCGATATGGACGGAACATTACTCGATTTACATTTCGATAGTCACTTTTGGCTTAACGTTGTACCAGAGCAACTTGCGCTCACTCGCAATATTACCCTTGATGAAGCAAAAGCCGATATGCACAAACGCTATCAAGCGGTAAGTGGTCAAATACAGTGGTATTGCTTAGATTATTGGCAAGAGCAACTCAATTTACCGATAATGGAATTAAAACGCCAAACCCAGCACTTAATAAAAGTACGCGAAGATGTACCCCACTTTTTAACTGAGCTAAAAAAAGCAGGTAAAGAGCTAATTCTTTTAACTAACGCCCACCCAGAAAACGTCATGCTTAAATTTGAACATACCGCGATAGATAATTATTTAGATGGCGTGGTGTCTACTCATCAATACGGAGTGAGTAAAGAGCAGCAAAGTTTATGGCATCAAGTACAAAAAGACTTAGGGTTTAATAAGCAGCGCACTTTGTTTGTTGATGATAGTGTGCCAGTTTTAAATGCTGCCCGAGAATACGGCATTGAACATTTACTTGCGGTGGCCAACCCAGATAGCCAGCAACCACATAATGTAATAGCCGATTACTTAAACGTAACCGACTACAGAAACATAATCTAGCAGCTAGATTATTGTTGCGGGTAACGCGCCACTAGGCCTTGATATACTAACTTTGCAAAGTCGGCATGTTCGGTATCAAGGCTTTTAACGACTTCGACTAAATGCTCGTTATCTTCTTGGCCATTCCATACTTTGATGTAGCTGCCATCTTTGTAGCCATGATCTTGGCGGAAAAAGTTTAACGTGTTTTTACCTACGTAACCGCGGTATAAATCGTCAATATCCATCCCTATTTGCGCCATACACCCTGCAAACGCGGCCGCGTTAAAGGTTTTATTTGCAACTGCTGAAGCTGCTAATATTTCAAGAGTTTGTTTAAAGTCATCTGCGGCCTGTGGTGCGCTAAGTTCTTGTTCTAGCTGCTTAGCTAACTCTTCGTAAGAGGTTGTTCCGTCAATTCTTAACGACAAACCAAAATGAAATATATCAACCAATTCTAGAATGACTTGCTCGGTGTCTGGGGTTTGTTTTTTCCACCACTTCCAACCGTAATGATCTAGCATTTCTGCACACTCTACCCAAATGGCTCTGTACCACTCAAAGCCTTGGCTAAACCATTGATCATGAACTTTAGTGTTCATGGCATTTTGCATTTCTAGCATTACTACTAGCTTATTTAAGTTGGCTGACATATCGTTTCCACTTGAGCTTTTAAATTACGCTTATGATACAGGCAAATAATAAAAAGTGCATTTTTGATCTATTATAAACAGCACATAAAAACAGGGCAGGAAATAATGATGAGTAAAGTGTTACTGCACACCTTGGCGACTATTGTAATGGCTGCTTTTTTAGTAACGAATGCGCAAGCAAGTACAGAAGGAATTGCTGCAGCCCCCGAGCAAGTATCACCATTATTACCGGGCTTAAGCGTGCCTAATATAACGCTCAAAGATCAACATGGTAATAATGTAGAGTTACAAAAGCGCTTTGCTGAAAAAACAACGGTGCTTATTATTTACCGCGGAGGTTGGTGTCCTTATTGCTCAAAGCAACTGGCTAATATACAAAAAATTGAGCAGCAACTCGCTAATTTAAACGCGCAAATTATTGCAGTATCGCCAGATAGTCCAGAAAAACTAGCCCAAAGTAAAATAAGTTCACCAAATTATTTACTGCTTTCAGATGATAGCTTAACCCTAGCAAAAGCCTTAGGTTTAGCTTATTTTTTAGATGATAAAACAGCCGCTATCTATCGCAATAAGCGCGGTGTTAACTTTGTTGATGCCCAAGGCAAGGTAAACGTCGCTTTACCTGTACCGGCTGTATTTGTAATTGATAAAAGCGGCGTTGTGTATTTTCAGTACGCAAACCCTAATTACAAAGTACGTTTAACAGAGGAGCTATTATTAGCTAGCGTTAAATCAATAGAAAATCAATAATCTGTAGATATATACCAATCGACTTAAATATTTAATCATTCTAGGGTGCTAAATAGAGCGCTATAAATGCCTAATAACTTAACACCATTGATATTACAAAAAAGGCCAACTAGGTTGGCCTTTTAAACGTTTAACGCGAGCCACTAAACTCAGCCCACGACTCTATTAAATCTATAAAATCTTCAAATCCACAACCACTCACTAGGCCATTTTCTTCAAGCATTAAGTCATCATCTTGATAGGCGACTAAATCTTCGCTGTCTTGGTGTAGAGCATGGGCTTCAAATAAGGCTTCGTCTTTAGAGAGTATTAAGTCTATCTCTTGGCCTTTTAACGTTATTGGTTCGTAACTTGTTTTTACCGAGCTAATAAGTGCTTGTACCATCGCGACTTTTTCTTTGCCAATTTCTTCGTTTAACCAGCGGCCAATTAGGGCATGCTCG
>Ga0208063_1000148_pt1 | contig 22953 bp, 17 predicted proteins | sample DeeseametaMP0203_FD_184219 | JGI IMG/M metagenome (GOLD analysis project Ga0208063, IMG submission 184219) | Marine microbial communities from the Deep Atlantic Ocean - MP0203 (SPAdes) | ecosystem: Environmental > Aquatic > Marine > Oceanic | place: South of Cape Verde, Atlantic Ocean... | reverse complement strand
CTTCCTGGTGTTTGTCAACCGCTGTTTTCAGCGAGCGATCTAAACAACAAGACGGCTCTAACTTCCTGACAAACCAGAGGTTTTCAACCTCATTCACCGCTGGTAACGCTGAGCGTCCCCGGCAGCGGATGCGTACTTTACGGATTCGCAGCCGGGTTGGCAAGAGCTAATGTGAAAAAGTTTCAAAAAAGTTCAGCGCTTGGGTTTTGCTTTGCGCATAACGGCCAGAACAGGACCTGAACAGACGTAAGCCGCAAATAGCAGCAGCAGCATGACCGAAGGCTCGACGGAGATCATCACGAACCCAAGCACTACCGCCAACAGTACAACGAAAGGTACGGGCTTTTTGAAGTCCAGATCCTTAAAACTGTAGTAGCGGATGTTACTGACCATCAAAATACCTGCCGCACCTACTACGACGAGCATCAACAGCTTGAAGCCAAATGCATCGGCATCAAAACTATGGAACGTCCATACGCTGGCAGCAACCAGCGCCGCTGCAGACGGGCTGGGCAAACCGATAAACCACTTTTTATCGACACTACCAATCTGTACATTAAATCGTGCTAAGCGCAGCGCGGCACAAGCCACATACAGAAACGCGACCACCCAACCGGTTTTACCGATGTCTTGCAAAATCCAGGTAAAGGCAACCAGTGCAGGCGCCATGCCAAACGAGATCATATCGGCAAGACTGTCATACTCCGCGCCAAACTCGCTTTGAGTATTGGTCATCCGGGCAACTCGGCCATCTAAGCCATCTAGCACCATAGCAATGAAAATGGCGACCGCTGCGGATGTGAACTCACCGTTAATCCCAGCCACAACCGCAAAGAAGCCAGAGAAGAGCGCAGAGGTAGTGAATAAGTTAGGCAAGAGGTAGATGCCTTTACGGCGGATCTTCTTGCCATCCTCCACGGCCTCTTCAACGACCTCGGTTTCCCGCAAGAACGCGGTAGCTAGGTCTTCATTGCCGACAGCATCATCACTACCTGATGTTTGCTGGGGTGATTCACCGCTGGCCGACGTATCGGAAGGCTGCGTATTTTCGTGCTCTTGGTCGCGAGCATCCTGGGTCATAAGTGTCATCCATTTGAAGTGAAGTCACACGAAAAGTGATCTCTTCTCATTCTACACGGTGATGCCAAGGCAGCCAGCCAATTGCCGTAGACAACGAAAAACGCCCCGAGACAGAGCCTCGGGGCGTTAGCAACTCAGTTGATCGATTAGTTCTTAGATTTATCGACTAGCTGGTTGGCAGCAATCCACGGCATCATGCCGCGCAGCTTGGCACCTACCTGCTCGATTTCGTGCTCGGCATTCAGGCGACGACGTGCGGTCATGGACGGATAGTTAGTGTTGCCTTCCTGGATGAACATCTTGGCGTACTCGCCGGTCTGGATGCGCTTGAGTGCATTGCGCATTGCAGCGCGAGACTCGTCGTTGATCACCTCAGGGCCGGTCACGTACTCGCCGTACTCCGCATTGTTAGAGATGGAGTAGTTCATGTTGGCGATGCCGCCTTCGTACATCAGGTCGACGATCAGCTTGAGCTCATGCAGACACTCGAAGTAAGCCATTTCCGGCGCATAGCCTGCTTCAGTCAGCGTCTCAAAGCCTGCTTTTACCAGCTCAACTGCGCCACCGCACAGTACCGCTTGCTCACCGAACAGATCGGTTTCGGTTTCGTCTTTGAAGGTTGTTTCGATAATACCGCTGCGGCCACCGCCAACGCCGGCTGCGTAGGAGAGCGCCAGCTCTTTAGCACTACCAGATGCATCTTGATGAATAGCGATCAGATCAGGGATACCGCCACCTTTTACGAACTCAGAGCGAACGGTGTGACCCGGCGCTTTCGGTGCGATCATGATCACGTCGAGGTCTTTGCGCGGCTCAATCTGGTTGTAGTGAATATTGAAGCCGTGGGCGAACGCCAGCGTCGCGCCCTCTTTCAGGTTCGGCTCAACTTCCTGCTCGTAGATGGCTTTTTGGTTTTCGTCCGGCGCCAAGATCATGACCACGTCAGCGGTTTTGCACGCTTCCGGCACGCTCGCCACTTTTAAACCAGCCGCCTCTGCTTTCGCTGCAGAAGAGGAGCCTTTGCGCAGTGCGACAGTGACATCAACGCCAGACTCTTTCAGGTTGTTAGCATGCGCATGGCCCTGCGAACCATAGCCAACGATGGTAACTTTTTTGGCTTGGATCAGGGACAGGTCGCAATCTTTATCGTAATAAACGTGCATGGCGAGACTCCAGAAGTCGGTAATATCAAATTTTATAGCGTATAGGTCAGCGTTGATGGCCACCCGTGCCGTCTTATGCAGCACTGGGATTCGGCGTTGAGGTCACTCTACGATAGAGCAGCCGTTGCGTAAAACGCTATGTTTGCAACATACTATTTCATATTATGAAATAACGCTTAGGGTGTCGGCCTTTATGGATTTTCGTCTACTCAAACACGTGGTCACCCTGGCCGACACACTGCATTTTGGCCGTGCCAGCGAGCTTTGCCACATTAGCCCCTCGACGCTGAGCCGCTCTATTCAACAGGTAGAGAGCGAGCTAGGCACTCGCCTATTCGAGCGCGATAACCGCCACGTGACGCTAACCCCTCAAGGCATCACGTTCCAACACTATGCCAAAGAGACGCTAGAGCAGTGGGAAACCCAAAAACGCACCTTGGCCGCCACCACAGCACAACTCAGCGGGGAGATCAGCATTTATTGCTCGGTCACGGCGAGCTACAGCTTTCTGTATGAATTACTCAGCGATGTACGTACACGCCACCCCGGCATTGAGCTAAAGCTGCATACTGGTGACCCCGCCGATGCGATGTCGCGAGTGCTGGAAGGCGCAGACGATATGGCGATTACTCCTCGCCCGCGTATTCCGCCTAGCGCGCTGGCCTTCAAGTCGCTGACCCGCTCGCCACTGCTGTTCATTGCACCCACCGAGCCCCACGCGTGGCTGCCGCCTCAACCAGAAAGCTCCACCGCAGAGCAGTGGCAGCACGTGCCGATGATTTTGTCGGAAGCAGGCCTCTCCAGGGAATACGCCAACACCTGGTTCAAAGCCATGGGTATTGCACCGCGCATTTACGCCCAGGTAGCCGGGCACGAAGCGATTGTGAGTATGGTCGGGCTTGGCTTCGGTGTGGGCGTTGTCCCCAAGATCGTGCTGGATAATAGCCCGCTGGCGGAACGGGTACAGGTACTTAACGTCAAACCGGAGCTGCCCCACTATGATGTCGGCCTCTGCGTGCTGAACCGGCGGTTAAAAAACCCGATGATTGATGCGTTTTGGGCGGCGGTTAATCCACGTTAACGCACTATTTATCACTAAAGCACAGTACAAAAAAAGCCGCCCAGCGAATAATGGGCGGCTTTTAGCAATACAAGTACTACTGTAAAGCGAACCTTTACAAGGACAGTACTTTATCACCCCGGGCAATACCGGATACCCCGGTGCGCGCTACTTCGAGAATGCCCACCGGCGACATGGCCTGTAGGAAGGCATCCAGCTTTGAAGCGTCGCCGGTAATCTGCACCGTGTAGAGGCTAGGCGTCACATCGACGATCTGCGCACGGAAGATATCCACCGTACGCTTAACTTCATCGCGGGCAGCGCCAAGCGCTTTCACCTTCACCAGCATCAGCTCACGCTCAATGTGGTTGCCTTCGGTGAGATCCACCAGCTTTACCACATCAATCAACTTATTGAGGTGCTTGGTGATCTGCTCAATCACCCGGTCGTCGCCGATGGTAGTTACCGTTAAGCGGGACAGCGACGGATCTTCCGTCGGTGCAACGTTTAGCGTTTCGATGTTGAAGTTACGCTGGGAGAACAACCCGACCACACGTGACAGCGCACCCGGTTCGTTTTCCATCAGAATCGAGATGATATGACGCATCAGGTACGCTCCGTTTTAGACAGCAGCATGTCACGCATAGCGCCCAGCGGCACCTGCATCGGGTAGACGTGCTCATGGGGGTCCACCTTCACGTCCAGGAATACCAGCTCATGCTTGTTGGCAAAGGCACGCTCAAGCGCCGGTTCCAACTCATCTAGCGTATTCACGGTGATGGCGGTAAACCCATACGCCTCAATCAGCATATGGAAATCGGGCAGCGACTCCATATACGAGTGTGCGTGGCGGGATTTATAGTTCAAATCCTGCCACTGGCGCACCATGCCGAGCGATGCATTGTTCAGGTTGACGATCTTGACGCCCACGCCGTACTGCTTACAGGTGGAAAGCTCCTGCATCATCATCTGGAAGCTGCCTTCCCCCGTGACACATACCACGTCGTCTTCGGGGAAGTTCTGCTTGATGCCCATGGCGGCCGGAAAGCCGAATCCCATGGTGCCCAGGCCTCCGGAGGTAATCAGGCGGTTGGGCTTGTCGAACTTGTAGTACTGCGCAGCAAACATCTGGTGCTGGCCCACGTCGGTGGTGACGTACGCTTCGCCCCGAGTGACGCGGCACAGTGCCTCGATGACTTCCTGGGGCTTCAGCGCCTCGCCGGGCTTGGAGGGCTCATAGAGCTTGCCTTCCCGCTCGGCGCGCCAGCCGTCGATCTTCTGCCACCAGTCGGCCAACGCTTCGGGGTGGGCAATCTCGTGCCCCTGCACCAGGCTGATCATCTCGTTGATGACACTGGCGGCTGGACCGACGATGGGCACGTCGGCACGCACGGTCTTGGAGACCGAACTGGGATCGACGTCCACATGGATAATCTTGGCCGTGGGGCAGAATTTCGACGTGTTGTTGGTCACGCGGTCGTCGAAACGTGCGCCGATGGCAATGATCAGGTCCGCGTGGTGCATGGCCATATTGGACTCATACGAGCCGTGCATACCCAGCCAGCCCAAACACTGGCGGTCGCTTTGCGGGTACGCGCCAATGCCCATCAGCGTGGTGGTAATCGGGAAGCCAAGCTGCTTCACCAAGTCGGTCAAGCCTTCGCTTGCCTTGCCTGTTACCACACCGCCACCGGTATAGAACACTGGGCGCTTGGCCTTCAGCATCATCTCGACGGCTTTCTTGATCTGCCCGGTATGCCCACGGGTCACCGGATTGTAGGAGCGCAGTTTGACCTTCTTCGGGTACACGTACTCGTAGCGCTCGGTGGGCGCGGTCATGTCCTTGGGGATATCGACCACCACCGGGCCAGGACGACCGGTCGATGCCAGATAGAAGGCCTTTTTCAGCACTTCTGGGATTTCGGACGGGTGACGAATCGAGAAGCTGTGCTTCACGATAGGACGCGTCACGCCAACGATATCGGTTTCCTGGAAGGCGTCGTCACCAATCAAGTGGCTCATGACCTGGCCGCACAGAACAACCATGGGAATGGAGTCCATGTAGGCGGTCGCAATGCCAGTCACCGCGTTGGTAGCGCCGGGGCCAGAGGTCACCAGCACCACGCCGGGCTTGCCGGAGGCACGGGCATAGCCGTCGGCAGCGTGGGTGGCTGCCTGTTCGTGCCGCACGAGGATGTGCTTCACTTTGTCTTGGCGGAACAGCGCATCATAAATATGCAGCGCCGCGCCACCGGGATAACCATAAATGTACTCGACGCCCTCATCTTGCAAGAAGCGGGCGATCATATCTGCGCCGGAAAGCAGTTCCACTGTGTTTCTCCCCTGGAGGTCTCGAGTGCGATCCGCAGGACATCCTGCGGGGTCGAGTGCGGCGGTATGCCGCTGCCGGCCCATGCCGGCACCTGATGCCAAACCCTGGCAATATGGCCCGGTTAGGGCCTGCACTCTCATCGGGAATGCTCATTTATGGCAACCATAAAGAGCGGTTCCCTTACACGGCGGTTTGCCGTGTCGGGGCGTTGGCCAGGTCAGGCGGTTAGCCTAAGCCCGGAAGTCCTTCGGCGGGTAGAGGCGTGAGCCTACCCTTCGCGCGGGGATCAGGGGTTGCCCGTTGGTTCCGCGCCCGCAAATCAGGAACCCACAAGATTCCATTAGCGCCCTTAGCCTGTCAACCTCCGATCCCTTCAAACGCAACAAAGGTCGCAGTAAGCGCAAAAAAAATGCCCCGCCAGCGGTGCTGACGGGGCATTTGCCCTATTTCATTGCGCAATTAACTAAACACTAGTTCGCCTTCATTGGCGCTAATGTGAATGGTATCGCCTGGGGCATACTTGCCTGCCAGCAGATTTTGAGCCAGCGGGTTTTCAATGCGGCTTTGAATGGCCCGCTTGAGTGGCCGCGCCCCAAACACAGGGTCAAAACCCACCACCGCTAGCTGCGCCATGGCATCGTCACTAATCTCCAGGCTCAGGTCGTGTTCCGCGAGCCGCCCTTTCAAGCGCTCTAACTGAATACCGGCAATGGCCTGGATCTGCTCTTGGCCGAGTGCGTGGAACACCACCACCTCATCAATGCGGTTGATTAATTCTGGGCGGAAGTGATTACCCACTACCTCCATCACCGCGTTTTTCATCAGCTCGTAATCATTATCATCCCCGCCCATGCGCTGAATAATGTCTGAGCCCATGTTAGAGGTCATCACAATCACGGTGTTACGGAAGTCGACGGTACGACCCTGACCATCGGTTAAGCGGCCATCTTCCAGCACTTGCAGCAGAATGTTGAACACATCCGGGTGCGCTTTTTCCACCTCATCCAGCAGCAGCACCGAGTAGGGCTTGCGGCGCACTGCTTCGGTTAAGTAGCCCCCCTCTTCATAGCCGACGTAGCCGGGAGGCGCGCCAATCAAACGGGCCACGGAGTGCTTCTCCATAAACTCCGACATGTCGATACGCACCATCGCCTCTTCTGTATCGAACAGGAAGTTGGCCAGCGACTTGCACAGCTCGGTTTTACCCACCCCGGTCGGGCCAAGGAACAGGAACGAGCCGTTAGGACGGTTGGGATCGGCAAGGCCAGCCCGCGAGCGCCGCACCGCGTTGGCGACGGCCTCGACCGCCTCGTTCTGGCCGATGACGCGCTCGTGGAGGGCCTCTTCCATACGCAGCAGTTTATCCCGCTCGCCTTCCAGCATTTTGGATACGGGAATGCCCGTCCAGCGCGAGACCACCTCTGCGATTTCCTCTTCCGTGACGTTGGAGCGCAACAGCTGATGGCTGGCAGTATCGGTTTCGCCTTCTCCTGCTTCGCTGATCTTTTTCTCCAGCTCGGGAATCTTGCCGTACTGGATTTCCGACATGCGGCCCAAATCACCCTGACGACGCGCCTGCTCAAGATCGATACGCGCTTGCTCGAGCTCCGCTTTGAACTGCGCGGCGCCTTGAATGCTGGCTTTTTCCGCCTTCCAGATCTCATCCAGGTCAGCGTATTCACGCTCTAACTCGTGAATCTGGTTATTCAGCGCCTCCAGGCGTTTTTTGCTCGCTTCGTCGGTCTCTTTTTTCAGCGCCTCCCGCTCCATCTTGAGCTGGATGAGGCGGCGATCAAGGCGGTCCATCTCTTCGGGCTTGGAGTCTAGCTCCATACGAATCCGCGATGCTGCCTCATCGATCAGGTCGATGGCTTTGTCCGGCAGTTGGCGGTCAGTAATGTAACGCGTAGAAAGCTTAGCGGCGGCAATAATCGCCGAGTCGGTAATATCAACGCCGTGGTGCACTTCGTAGCGCTCTTTCAAACCACGCAGAATGGCGATGGTATCGGCCTCGGTGGGTTCATCCACCAGCACTTTCTGGAAGCGGCGCTCTAACGCGGCGTCCTTTTCAATGTACTGGCGGTACTCATCCAACGTGGTGGCGCCCACACAGTGCAGCTCACCACGCGCCAGCGCTGGTTTGAGCATATTGCCCGCGTCCATGGCGCCATCGGCCTTTCCAGCGCCCACCATGGTATGCAACTCATCGATGAACAGGATCACTCGTCCCTCTTCTTGGGAGAGCTCTTTCAACACGGCTTTCAGGCGCTCTTCGAACTCACCGCGAAACTTGGCTCCGGCGAGCAGCGCGCCCATATCCAACGACAGCACGCGTTTCTCTTTCAAACCTTCGGGTACTTCACCGTTAACGATGCGCTGAGCCAGGCCTTCGACGATGGCGGTTTTACCCACACCAGGTTCGCCAATCAGCACCGGGTTGTTCTTGGTGCGACGCTGCAACACCTGAATCGTACGGCGGATTTCGTCATCGCGACCGATCACAGGGTCGAGCTTGCCGTCCAGCGCGCGCTGGGTGAGGTCCAATGTGTACTTATTCAGCGCTTCACGCTGATCTTCGGCGTTGGGGTCATCAACGCGGGAGCCGCCACGCAGGCTGTCGATGGCCGCCTCTAACGTTTTACGGCTGAGTCCAGCCTCTTTCATCAGCTTGGTAATGGCGCTGTTCATTTCCAGCGCAGCCAGCAACACAAGCTCAGAAGCAATAAACTGGTCGCCGCGCTTTTGCGCTTCGCGGTCGGTGAGATTAACCAGCTTAACGAAGTCGCGGGAGGGTTGAACATCGCCATCGAACTGGCTGACTTTGGGCAGGTCGTCCATTTGACGCTGCAAGCCGTCACGCAGGCGCGAGCTGCTGCCTTCGGCTTTTTCAATCAGCGCTTTAATGCCGGTATCTTTGGTGTCGATCAGCGCCAGCAGCAGATGCACTGGTTCAAGCTGGTTGTGGCCGTGGCCTACCGCGAGGGACTGCGCTTCCGCAATGGCAGCCTGTAATTTGGCAGTGAATTTATCGAATCGCATGGAGTGCCTCCTGGGGTAGCCGTGCGTTTGGACCCACGGCGCTTCCCGATAACTTGTTGTTGAACGTGCTAAAGACGATTAGCTTGACAAGTTAGGTGGGGTCATATCCACGTATTTCAAGTGACTCTTAGTTGATCCAGATCACACTCGCCATACGGCCGGTGTGACCATTGTCGCGGCGGTAGGAGTAGAAGCGCGATTCGCAGGCGGTACAGAAGTGCCCGCCGCTAATATGATGGATCCCTAACTCCTCTAAGCGAAAGCGCGCCAACCGATATAAATCAGCCATGTAGTGACCAAGCCGATAGGGGCTGTGATCAAAGGCATCGGCGGTTTCAGGATGTACCGCTACAAAGGCACCATAAACTTCCGGGCCCACTTCAAACTGGGCGTTGGAAATAGCCGGACCTAGCCACACCAAAATATCGCTGGGGTCACAGTTCATCGCGGCCACCGTAGCCTCTAGCACCCCGCCTGCCAACCCCCGCCAACCCGCATGGGCTACCGCGACCTGGGTGCCTTGGCGGTTGCAGAACAGTACCGGCAAACAGTCTGCCGTGAGTACCACGCAAGCGTACTCGCTGCTATTAGCCACGGCGGCGTCTGCTTCTGGGGGAGTGCTTTGGTACTCTTGCTGCACCCGGGCACCATGGGTTTGGTTTAGCCACAGCAGCGGGCGGTCATCACCGATCTCTTTCTGCATTAGCCGCCGACACAGCGCCACATGGTCAGCGTTATCACCAACGTGGGTTGCCGGGTTGAAGGCAGCAAAGTCGTTCTGGCTTGGCCCGGTTTCACGGGTGGTCACAAAGGCCCGCACGTTGGCGGGCGCGGGCCAATCCGGTAGCAGTAGCGTCGGGCGCAGGTCAATGGCATCGCTCATCGCATGGTCTCGCTATCTTCGCGCAGGTAGTCCAATAACATTAGTAGATCATCGGGCAGATCGGCTTGAAAAGTGAGGGTTTCGCCACTGACGGGGTGCACAAAGCTCAGTTTGCGAGCATGCAGCGCTTGGCGAGGAAACTCGCGCAAAATCTCTTTTAACGGCCCGGCAGCCCCCGGCGGAAGTTTGGCACGGCCACTGTAGAGCGGGTCGCCAATCAGCGGATAGCGGGCGTGGGCCATATGCACGCGGATTTGGTGGGTGCGACCGGTTTCTAGCTGGCAGCGTACGTGGGTGTGAGCACGAAAGCGCTCTACCACGCGAAAATGAGTCACGGCGGGTTTGCCGGACGCCGTGACCGCTTGGCGTTTACGGTCTTTCGGGTGCCGACCAATCGGCGCATCAATGGTGCTGCCCGCCACGGGTTTGCCAATCACCACCGCATCGTATTGACGCGAAACGGTACGCGCCTGAAGTTGCTCCACCAGGACTGTTTGGGCTGGCAGGGTTTTGGCGACCATCATCAGCCCGGTAGTATCTTTATCCAAACGGTGGACGATCCCCGCGCGCGGCACCTCCGCCAGCGTGGGGTGATGATGCAGTAGCGCATTGAGCAAAGTGCCATCCGGGTTGCCCGCCGCCGGATGCACGACCATGCCCGCTGCCTTGTTGATGACGATGACGTCATCGTCTTCGTAGACGATGTCCAGCGCAATGTCCTGGGGCTCGAAACGCGTGTCCTCTTCGATGGTCGCGTTGAGCGTCAGCACTTCATGGCCGTGCAGTTTGGCTTTCGGCTTGACCTTGGCACCATCGACGGTGAGCTCACCGGCGTTGATCCACGCTTTCAAGCGCTCGCGGGAGTAATCGCTGAACAACTCCGCCGCCGCTTGGTCCAAGCGTGCACCAGCTAATGATGCGGGCACCCGCTGCGTGGCTTCAACAATACGAGACATGAATAACCTCTCTAAGACGCTAACCGCCCAACTGCGTCACATAATACGCTTAACGTGTCGCTAAGCCTGCGTTTTGCGTCTAGGTGTTTTATAGTGGGCTAACTGCGACCTATTCTACCATTTCTACTTATGGCCATCGTCGCTTTTCGGTGATTGAGGCTTGTTTGCAACGAGGATGATGATGCGCGTTTTTTCCGCTGCCAACCGCTTTGGCGCCCTAGCCTTGAGCCTTGCCCTCCTGGCGGGCTGCGCTAGCAACGACACGACCCCGGAAGAGGAAGATGAGTTTGCGGGGGTACAAGAGCGCGAGCTGTATGAGCTGGCACGCACCGCACTCGATAGCAACCGCTTCCCGATTGCTATCGAGCGCCTTGAAGCCCTGGATACTCGCTATCCGTTCGGCCCCCACGCCGAACAGGCCCAGCTTGAGCTGATTTACGCCTATTACGAAAACAGCAACTGGGAAGAGGCGCGCGCTGCCGCTAGCCGCTTTATCCGCCTGCACCCAGACCACCCCCAGGTGGACTACGCCTACTACCTGCGCGGGCTGTCCGCTTGGCAGGCAGGCCGTTTTAGCCTAGAGCGCCTGCGCTTGATCGACATTTCCAAGCGCGACCTGGGCGCCTCGCGGGATGCCTACAACGATTTCCGCGAACTGATTCAGCGCTTCCCGCAGAGCCAGTACGCGCCGGATGCCCAGCAGCGCATTGTCTATCTGCGTGAGCTATTAGCCCGCCATGAACTGCATGTGGCTGACTACTACCTGCGCCGCGGTGCTTTCTTGGCCGCCGTTGAGCGGGGCCGCTGGGTCATCGAAAATTACCCAGAGTCCAGCGCCACCCGTGATGCGCTAGCCACGATGGTGGAGGGCTATCAAGGCTTAGGCATGGACGACCGCGCCCGCGAGGTGCTCACTGTATTGCGCGAAAACGCGCCGGATCACGAGCAGCTTCAAAACGGCCGCTTTACGCCCAAACATGGCAACAGCGATTAAGCGTTGAATCAGGCCACTAGCGGCCGCCACGTTTAAGCTGTACACCCCATGCATCAATAAAACCACGCTTCGGCGTGGTTTTATTGCGCTCATGCCTAATAAAACTTACTTAACAATAACTTATCAAATCCTAAGCGGTGCCTCGCCCCACAAGCTGAAGCTTGAGCTAACCGAAAGCACCGTGATTGGAAAAGCTTGGCCCCTCCTCCGGTACTGCCTTAAGCCAGTGAGCGCTTACATTAATTCCCAGGCTGCCAGCCATTCACAATGGGGTAGCGACGGTCACGCCCGAAACCACGCGGCGTGACCCGCACTCCTACAGGGGCCTGGCGACGCTTGTATTCGCAGCGATCCACCAGCTTGACGACTTTATAGACATCCTCTTCCTCAAAGCCTGCCGCAATAATCGACTCGGCGCTCATATCCCCTTCGATGTAGCGGACCAAAATGGCGTCCAGCACATCGTAGTCGGGTAGCGAGTCGCTATCCTGCTGATCAGGGGCGAGCTCAGCGCTAGGCGGGCGCTCAATGACCCGCTCGGGAATCGCCGGAGACTGGGTGTTGCGCCAGCGTGCCAAACGGTAGACCCAGGTTTTATACACATCTTTAAGCGCGTTGTAGCCACCCACCATATCGCCATACAGGGTAGCGTAACCCACTGCCATTTCGCTCTTGTTGCCAGTGGTCAGCACCATCAGGCCTTTCTTATTGGAAATGGCCATTAACAGCACACCACGACAGCGCGACTGCAGGTTCTCTTCGGTAGTATCTCGCTCGGTGCCAGCAAAGCTTTCTGCCAAGGTGCCCATAAAGGCTTCCACCATCGGCTCGATGGGCATCACGTCATAGTGCACCCCCAGCAGGTTCGCCTGCTCGGCGGCATCCTGTTTGGAGATATCCGCCGTGTAGTGGTAAGGCATCATCACCGCCTGCACCCGCTGCGGCCCCAACGCATCCACCGCAATGGCCAGCGAGAGAGCAGAATCTATCCCACCAGAAAGCCCCAACACGACGCCCTTGAACCCGCTTTTATTGACGTAGTCGCGCAGGCCGGTCACCAACGCGCAGTAGAGGCTCTCTTCCGGCTCGACGTCGGGTTCAATCTCTCCCGCTTGGGGCTCCCAGGTATCCGCGCTGGTTTGCAGCAACTGGATGGGCATCAAGCCCGCCTGCCAATAGGGTGCCAGCACCTTTAACTGCCCACTGGCATCCACACAGCTAGAACCACCATCAAACACCAGCTCATCCTGGCCGCCGATGGTGTTGACGTAAACAATCGGCCGCTGCACTTCTTGGGCACGCTGCTCTAAAAGGCGCAGCCGCTCGGCGGGCTTATCCTGGTGGTAGGGCGAGGCGTTAAGGCTGATCAGCACTTCGGCGCCCGCTTCATGGGCCGCTTTTACCGGCGCGCCCTCCCATAAATCTTCACAAATCAGCAGGCCAAGCTTGGCGCCTTTATGTTCGTACACCAGCGGCTCAGTGCCGGGGGTAAAGTAGCGCTGCTCGTCAAACACTTGGTAGTTGGGCAGCGCCTGCTTGGCGTACTCCGCTTCCCACTGGCCGTTGTACAGCACACCCGCCAGGTTATAGCACTTGCCTTCACGCACGCCGGGGTAGCCAATAATCACCAACACATCACGGGCAATTTTTTCGGCCATTTTGGCACGAGCTTCCCGCAGGCGGGTTTCCATGGAGGGGCGCAGCAGCAAATCTTCCGGCGGGTAGCCGGATAAAAAAAGCTCGGGGAAGACAACAATATCCGCCCCATGCTCAATCCTCGCTTCTCGCACGGCCTCAATGGCACGCGCGGCATTGCCGGGAATATCTCCCACCAGAGGGTCGAGTTGGGCCATTACCAGCGTTAAGTCTTGCATGGGCGTTAAAATCTCTTGAGAATCTTCGGAATACGGTGGCATCTATATAGTAGATGCATTGTCCCGCAAGGCATGCCAAGTGGCAAAGGCCACACAGCACTAAGAGGGCTGAAAGCAACGAAAGTCTTGCCGCCAGTCACGCCTTGTAACCGCCTTTCCCACTTGGGGAGCCATTGAGGATGAATCTATTGATCATTCGGTTGATTATTTTTGCCGTGCTGCTGTATGCAGGCCTAAAGCTGTACGGTATTTACCGCCAACATAAACTGAGCCACCAGCAGCAAACGCCTCCCCGCCATGAGGGCGGCAATATGGTGCGCTGTCGCTGGTGTGATGTTCACGTACCGGAAAACGAGGCGCTGCGCGATGCGGAACAGTGGTTCTGCTGTAGCGCGCATCGTGACCGTTTTTTGCAGGAGCAGGAAGACAGCAGCAATCGCTAAGCCTCCCCCGCCTTTACGCCAAACGCGCAGCCGTTGGCTGATAAGGCGCAGGATCCATCAGCGGCTTACGCCCCAGCAGCTGGTCTACCAGCAGGTGGGTCGAAGCAGGCGCCAGCACTAAGCCGTTACGGTAGTGCCCGGCATTAATAAACACATTCGGAAAATCGGGCAGTGCGCCAATAAACGGTATGCCTTCTGGCGAGCCGGGGCGCAGGCCCGCCCAATGGTGAGCTACGGGGCAATCTGCCAGCGCGGGGATAATATTCTCCGCGCTCCGCTTGAGCGAGACCAACGCCTCTTCATCAGTGGCTTTATCGAAGCCCGCCTCTTCCAGGGTCGAACCTACCAGCAGCAGCCCGTCGCTACGGGGAATCACATAGCGACCATCCTTTAGCACGACACGTTGCACTAACCCTGGGGGCGCTTGATAAGCAATCATCTGCCCTTTAACGGGGCGCACCGGCAGGCGCACGTTCAAACCCTCTAGCAACTGGGCCGCCCAAGCACCGCCGCATACCACCAACTGCTCGGCCAGCTGCTCGCCTTGGTTGGTATCAACACCCACCACGCGGCCTTGGCGCTGAATAAACCCCTGCACGCTGCACTGCTCTATGAGTGTGACGTTGGGCATAGCGGCTAAGCGCGCCCGTAGCGCTTGGCCCAAGCGCGGGTTGCGCACGCTGCCCAGAGTGGGCATCCAGAGCGCACTGCCTCCCGGTGCGGCTGCCTCTGGCTCTTTTTGATGCACAAAAGCGGCATCTACCCGCTCCAACGGTTTGCCTAACTGGCGTGCCCAGTGCAGTGCCGCATCATCGTCATCCACGTTTAAGTAGAGCAAGCCCTTTTGGCGATACTCCGGGTCGATGCCGGTCTCTTCCAGCAGGCGCAGTGCCAGCGTCGGATAGACACCCTCCGACCAGCGGGAAAGTTGCGATACTGGCTCGCCGTACCGCCATGGGTAGAGCGGCGACACAATACCCCCGCCTGCCCAAGAAGCCTCTTTCCCACATGCCCCACGCTCCACCAGCGTGATATTCTGACCTGCATCTGCCAGTTGCAGCGCGGTCATCATACCAATAACACCACCGCCTATAATTAAGAAATCGCTCACAAATATTGCCCACTATTGCTAATAGAGTCGCTAAAAGAGCCGCTAACAGAGTACCAGCGCATTGGCGGCATAAAGAGAATGAGCATAGTGATGCGTTTCAACAGGTCAAGCTACTGAGAGAGACTATGGCACAGCCTCACCACATCGCTAGGCGAAACAACACGGGCTTTACACTGCTTGAGTTGCTGGTGGCACTCGCCTTAATGGGCATGCTGGCGGCCTGGGGTTTGCCCAACTTTCAGGCATTGGGAGAGCGTTCGGCGGTCGCCAGCGAAGTAAATCGCTTACAAACAGCGCTAACGCTGGCGCGCAATACGGCGATTACACAGCGCAGTGACGTGACGGTTTGCCCTTATAACGGTACAAAAAGCGATGCCTGCACCAGTGACTGGAATGGCCACATCATGGTCGTGGTGGGAGATAAAACGTCAGGAATTGGCGACAGTGAGGTAGTAAGAGTATTTGCACCCACTTCTGGCGTTAAGGTTGACAAAAATGGTCGTAGTCACATGAAGTACGATTCTATGGGCCATGTCGGCCCCTTTTTTAACAGTAGCTACTTCATCTGCCCCATGGATGAGCAAACCAACGTATTAGGTAAGCGTTTAAGAGTCAGCCAGTTAGGTAGAGCTAGAGTGGATGAAGACCCCATTAGCTGTGGCGACTAATGAGATCTTCTAGCAACAGACATATATAATTAAGCAATGCCATCCAGATAGCGCTCGGCATCCAGCGCGGCCATGCAGCCGCTGCCCGCTGAGGTAATCGCCTGGCGATAGATATGATCCATCACGTCGCCACAGGCAAATACACCCGGCACGCTGGTCGCCGTTGCGTTGCCTTCACTGCCCGATTTCACTTTGATATAGCCGCCGTTCATTTCCAGCTGGCCTTCAAAGATGCCGGTGTTGGGGCTATGGCCGATGGCAATAAACAGCCCCGGCGCATGGATCTCTTTGGTGGAGCCATCTTTGGTAGATTTCACCCGCACGCCGGTCACGCCGGTGTTGTCGCCCAGCACTTCCTCTACTTCGTAGAACCATTCCAAAGCAATCTTGCCCGCCTCGGCTTTCTCGAAGAGTTTGTCTTGCAGAATTTTTTCGGCGCGTAGGGTATCGCGGCGGTGTACCAGCGTCACCTTAGAGGCGATATTGGAAAGGTACAGCGCTTCTTCCACGGCGGTGTTGCCCCCGCCTACAACAATCACTTCCTGGTTGCGATAGAAAAAGCCATCGCAAGTGGCGCAGGCAGAAACACCCTGACCCATAAACTGCTGCTCAGTGGGCAGCCCCAAGTAACGGGCGCTGGCACCGGTCGCAATAATCAGCGCATCGCAGGTGTAGGTGCCGCTGTCACCTTTCAGGGTGTACGGTTTTTCGCTTAGACTGACCTCATTGATATGGTCAAACAGCACCTCGGTATTGAAACGCTCGGCGTGCTGCTTCATGCGCTCCATCAACTCAGGCCCCTGGACGCCCTCGGCATCGCCGGGCCAGTTATCCACATCGGTTGTAGTGGTTAATTGGCCACCTGCCTGCATACCGGTAATCAGCAGCGGCTTTAAGTTAGCCCGTGCTGCATACACCGCTGCGGTATACCCTGCAGGGCCGGAACCAAGAATAATCAAACGTTCATGACGCGTTTCCATGACACCACCTTTGTCACAATATTGAGCAAATAACGTTGCAAGAGAGTCTGCCTGAAATGGCGCCAAGTACAAGCTATTACAAGGGTTAGTCTACGCTATTAGGCAAAGATGCCTTGAAACTCTATGGTGAAACACCCATGTGCTATTAATAAGCCATACTATTGATTCGCCATACCAAGAAAAGAGTGACCGTCGCGTAACGCCAAGCAATCAGAGGAGAAAGCCATGAGCAAAATACCCGATACGCAGCATACGTTAGAGGTAGGCAACCAGACGTACCACTATTACAGCCTGCCCAAAGCCGCTGAAGCCCTTGGCAATATCGACCGGCTACCCAAGACGCTCAAAATCCTGCTCGAAAACCAGCTACGCTTCGCTGACGATGAAAGCGTCGACCAGGAAGACATGCAGGCCCTGGTAGATTGGCAGAAAGAGGGTAAATCCAGCCGTGAAATAGGCTACCGGCCAGCGCGGGTATTGATGCAAGACTTTACCGGTGTGCCTGGCGTGGTCGACCTCGCCTCCATGCGCGCGGCGGTGGAAAAACTGGGCGAGGATCCCGCCCGTATCAACCCGCTCTCTCCAGTGGACTTGGTGATCGACCACTCGGTGATGGTCGATAAGTTCGGTCATCCGACGGCGTTCCAAGAAAACGTCGATATCGAAATGCAGCGCAACGGCGAACGCTACGAATTCCTGCGCTGGGGCCAGAAAGCCTTTGATAACTTCAGCGTTGTACCGCCCGGAACCGGTATTTGCCACCAGGTGAACCTAGAGTACCTGGGCCGCACGGTATGGACCAAAGAGGAAGATGGCAAAACCTTTGCCTATCCCGACACGCTGGTAGGCACCGACTCCCACACCACCATGATTAACGGTCTCGGCGTACTGGGCTGGGGCGTGGGCGGTATCGAAGCCGAGGCCGCCATGCTGGGTCAGCCGGTTTCCATGCTGATTCCCGAGGTGATTGGCTTCAAGCTGACTGGCAAGCTGCAGGAAGGCATTACCGCCACCGACCTCGTGCTGACCGTCACCGAAATGCTGCGCAAAAAAGGCGTGGTAGGTAAGTTCGTCGAGTTTTACGGCGATGGCCTGAAAGACCTGCCGCTGGCGGACCGCGCCACCATTGCCAACATGGCCCCGGAATACGGCGCCACCTGCGGCTTCTTCCCGGTGGATGACGAAACGCTCAACTACCTACGCTTAACCGGTCGTGAAGATAGCCAGATCGCGTTGGTTGAGGCTTACAGCAAAGCCCAAGGCCTGTGGCGTGAGCCGGGTGACGAGCCGGTGTTCACTGACACACTCAGCTTGGATATGAACGAGGTAGAAGCAAGCCTTGCAGGCCCCAAACGCCCGCAGGACCGCGTTGCCCTGAAAGATATGGCCAGCGCCTTTAACAAAGTCATGGAAGAGGACGGCAAAGCACTCCCCACCACCGAGAAGGGCAAACTTGCTTCGGAAGGTGGCCAAACAGCGGTGGGTATTGAGCGTAGCTACGAGCACGACTTCAAACACAGTGATAGCCAGTCCGTCACCATGGGCGAGCAGGACTTCAGCCTTGACCCCGGCGCGGTAGTCATCGCCGCCATTACTTCGTGCACCAACACCTCCAACCCCAGCGTAATGATGGCGGCAGGCCTGCTGGCCCGCAACGCCCGCGAAAAAGGCTTGACCACCAAGCCTTGGGTAAAAACATCGTTGGCCCCCGGCTCTAAAGTCGTCACCGACTATCTCGCCGCCGCCAATCTTAACGATGACCTAGACGCCCTAGGCTTCAACCTAGTGGGCTACGGCTGCACTACCTGTATCGGTAACTCTGGGCCACTGCCGGAGGAGATTGAAAAAGCCATCAACAACGGCGACCTCACCGTGGCCTCGGTGCTGTCGGGCAACCGCAACTTCGAAGGCCGCGTTCACCCACTGGTCAAAACCAACTGGCTGGCCTCGCCACCCCTGGTCGTTGCCTATGCACTGGCGGGCAACGTGCAGTGCAACCTAACCACCGACCCGCTCGGCCAGGACAGCGACGGCAACCCGGTGTATCTGAAAGACATCTGGCCTTCGCAGGCCGATATCGCCAGTGCCGTCGAGAAGGTGAACACCGAGATGTTCCGAAAGGAGTACGGTGCCGTCTTCGAAGGCGATGAGACGTGGAAAGCCATCAAAGTGCCGGAGGGTAAGGTCTACGAGTGGCCGGAATCGACCTATATTCAGCACCCGCCCTTCTTTGAAGGCATGCAGCGGGAGCCAGACGCCATCGAGGACGTGAAGAACGCCCGCATACTGGCGATACTGGGTGACTCCGTCACCACCGACCATATCTCGCCTGCTGGCTCTATCAAGCCGGATAGCCCCGCCGGGCGCTACCTGCAAGAGCACGGCGTGAAGCCGATCGACTTCAACTCCTACGGCTCCCGCCGGGGTAACCATGAAGTGATGATGCGCGGCACCTTCGCCAACGTGCGCATCAAAAACGAGATGCTCGACGGCGTGGTAGGCGGCGAAACCCGCCACGTGCCGAGCGGCGAGCAGATGGCGATTTACGATGCCGCCATGAAATATAAAGAGGAAGGCACGCCGCTGGTGGTGATTGCTGGTAAGGAGTACGGCACCGGCTCCTCGCGGGATTGGGCTGCCAAAGGCACCCGTTTGCTAGGCGTGCGCGCAGTCATTGCCGAATCCTTCGAGCGTATCCACCGCTCTAACCTGATCGGTATGGGCGTGGTGCCGCTACAGTTCCCGGAAGGCGAAAGCCGTGAAAGCCTGGGATTAACAGGGGATGAGGAGATCTCGATTGCTGGTTTGAACGACTTAAGCCCCGGCGGCACCGTTCAAGTCGTGATTAAAAATAGCGACGGGGAACGTACCGTTGATGCCAAGTGCCGAATTGATACCGCCAATGAGCTGGCGTACTACCGCCACGGTGGTATCCTTCACTACGTGCTGCGCAAGATGATCGGCGCAGCCTAGAGGTACGACCTCCCAATGCTTGCATAGCCCCCACCTCGGTGGGGGCTTTTTTTGCCAGCGCGCCTGTTTAGAAGGCGCGACGACGATAGAAGCGGTACTCCGGCGACCAGCAAGCTTTTTCGATACGCTCGCGCAGCGCTGTACCGCTGGTCTTCAACGCAACGCCGTTCTGCTGGGCTTGTGCGGCCACCTCAAAAGCAATCGACTTGCTGATATCGCGAATACGCGATAGAGGTGGCAGCAGCGCACCTTTGCCCTCTTTCACTAGCGGCGCTTCGCGGGCCAGCGCCCGCGAGGCGCTCATCAGCATCTCATCGGTCACGCGGTTGGCGTTGGCCGCAATCACACCTAAACCGATGCCTGGGAAGATGTAGGCGTTGTTGCACTGGGCAATCGGATAGGTGCGGCCGTTATAGACCACCGGTGCGAACGGGCTACCGGTGGCTACCAGCGCTTGGCCATCGGTCCAACGAATCACATCCTCTGGCACCGCTTCCGCCTGGGAGGTCGGGTTCGAGAGCGGCATAATCACCGGATGTTCGCAGCCTGCGTGCATGGTACGTACCACCTGCTCGGTGAAGATACCCCGCTGGCCACATACGCCAATCAAGATCGTCGGTTTGATTTGGGCAATGGTCTCTTCCAAGCCCTGGCCGTTCCACTCCGCCACTAGCGAAGAGTCATGGGCCAAACGGCGCTGGAAATCCCGCTGCCACGTTTGATCCGTGGTCATCAAACCGTCACGGTCGACGATAAAGATGCGCGCCCGCGCTTCCGCTTCGGTCAGGCCTTCCGCCTCCATGGCGACCACGACCTGCTCGGCAATACCGCAACCGGCAGAGCCACCGCCAACAAACACCACGCGCTGCTGGGCAATGGTTTCTTCGCGGGCCTGGCAGGCCGCCATCAGCGTACCTACCACCACAGAGGCCGTGCCCTGCACGTCATCGTTGAAGCAGCACAGTTCGTTACGGTAGCGCTCCAACAGCGGCACGGCGTTGGCCTGGGCAAAATCTTCAAACTGCAGCAGCACGTTCGGCCAGCGGCGCTTCACGGCAGCAATAAACTCCGCCATAAAAGCATCGTACTCTTCCTGGCCTACCCGTTCATGGCGCCAGCCCATGTACATCGGGTCATCCAGCAGCGCTTGGTTATTGGTGCCTACGTCGATCATGATCGGCAGCGTATAGGCTGGGCTAATCCCGCCGCAAGCGGTGTAGAGCGCCAGCTTACCGATAGGAATGCCCATGCCACCGATACCCTGGTCACCAAGGCCGAGAATCCGCTCGCCATCGGTCACCACGATCACTTTCACGTTATCTTTGGTGGCGCTACGCAGGATATCGTCCATATGCTCGCGGTCCGGGTAGCTGATAAACAACCCCCGGTGATTGCGGTAGATATTGGAGAACTCCTGGCACGCCTGGCCAACCGTCGGCGTGTAGATAATCGGCAGCATCTCTTCCAGATGCTCAGAGACAAGACGGAAATAGAGCGTTTCGTTGTCATCCTGAATGGCACGAAGGTGAATATGGCGCTCTAAATCGCTATGGCACTGCTGGTACTGGCGGTAAACACGCTCAAGCTGATCATCAATGGTTTCGACTTTTTGTGGCAACAAGCCTATCAGGTTAAACGCTAGCCGCTCCTCCTGAGTAAACGCGCTGCCTTTGTTCAATAGCGGCATTTCAAGCAGCGAAGGACCGGCGTAAGGAATGTACAGGGGGCGTTTACTCGTCGTAGACATAGGCACTCTCTTTTTATGTCAATTGCTGTTGCAATGCAGCAACGCTGGGCGTTGTCGGCGTTTGAGCGTAATGTAACATGCTAGTACGACAAAGGTGGCAGAGACTTGACGTCCTCCCCGCCTAAAGGACGGGGATTCCAACTTCTTGAGGGCAACGTCCTGCCCCGAGGCTGAGGATATTCCGGGCCGCATTCACGTCCCGGTCGTGGAGTACACCACACTCCACGCACTCCCAGACCCTTACTCGCAACCCGTTGACGCCCTGCGGCCCGCTAAGCGAGCCGCACGACGAACAGGCGCGGGTGGTGTTGGTTTCGCGAACGACCTTGAAGACGATGCCTGCGTGAGCGCATTTATATTCCAGCATCGTTTTCAGTTGTGACCAGCCAGCGTCGTAGACGCTTTTGGCCATCCTGGTCTTCGCGAGCCTGGTTGAGGAAACATCGCCCACGACGATTTCGCCGTACTGGTTGACGAGTTTCCGGGAAAACTTGTGCTGCGCGTCCTGGCGACGGTTCTTGATCTTGGCGTGAATAGCTTTTACCCGCCGCTTGTTGCGGGCACGTTGGGCTGTCGCCAACTGGTCTTCCATGCGGCGGTAGAAGCGGCTGTTTTCCAGCCTTCCTCCATCGCTACAGGTGGCCACATCCTTGAGCCCAAGGTCGATGCCAACGGCGCCTTGCCCAAGCGTCGGTTGAACGTCCACCTCGACCGCAACATTGAAATACCACCGGCCCCGGCTATCTTCGTTGAAACTGCCGGCACGGAACTTGTATGTCGACAGGCCGTAGCTATCCCACACCTTGAAGTAGGTGCCGTTGTGAAATACCTGCCCGTTCTTCCACTTGGCCGCGCCGGTATTGACCGGAATCCAGCCAAGTGAGCGGCGCACACCGCCGGACTTGCGCCAATTCAGGCGGGGCTTTTTGAACTGCTTGCGGCGGGCAACGTATTCAGCAGCAATGCATTGCAGCGTTTGGCTGTGCAGGCCGAGGTCCTTGCCAGCACCCTTGGTATAGGGGTGCATGTCGTAGGCAGACAGAAACAGACCTTTCTCCCGAATGGCTCGGGAAGACAGTTCGTTGAGGTAGTTCCAAACAAAATTCACGCTGCGGGCCATGCGGTTAAGCTCGGCGGCGTGTTTGTCCTTCACTCGAACCTTGAGGGTCTTGGTCTGCTTCATGGCTTCGAATATACTTGGTCTATGGAAACCAAACAAGCTATCAGAACAGGAAGGCACTGCGTTTTTGAACTCCACGTCCATTTGGTCTTCGTCACCAAGTATCGGGGCAAGGTGTTTACCGGCGCGCATCTCAACTCCCTCGAATTACTTTTCGACCGAGTGTGTCGGGACTTCGAGGCGGAGCTACAGGAGTTCAACGGTGAAACCGATCACGTCCATTTGCTTGTCAACTTTCCACCCAAAGTGGCGGTATCCAGGCTGGTGAATAGTTTGAAGGGGGTATCCAGCCGGCGGATGAAGTTACTACACCCTGAACTGGTGCAGCCCGCCTACCGGAAGAACTCGCTGTGGAGTCCAAGCTACTTTGCGGGAAGTGTCGGAGGCGCCCCCCTGAGCATGGTCAAACAGTATATTGAGCAACAATCGAGGCCGGACTAGGGGCGCTCTCGCGCCCCTCGCTATCCATC
>Ga0208063_1000124_pt1 | contig 24564 bp, 29 predicted proteins | sample DeeseametaMP0203_FD_184219 | JGI IMG/M metagenome (GOLD analysis project Ga0208063, IMG submission 184219) | Marine microbial communities from the Deep Atlantic Ocean - MP0203 (SPAdes) | ecosystem: Environmental > Aquatic > Marine > Oceanic | place: South of Cape Verde, Atlantic Ocean... | reverse complement strand
ATCTCCTGCATCAACCGCACTTTCCCTCCACGCATTGAAGTCCTTTTTCCAAGATTCTTGCGGAGTTCTTCATCACAATCATCACACCAACCATCATCTGGGTCAGTTCTCTCCCATTGTTGTGTTTCTGTATCCCACATACACATCAAACGAACATTTGTTCCACCACATTCTTGACAAAAATACTCTACTTTCATAATATTTTCTTCACTTGTCATTTTATTTCTCAATTAGAGTTTTAAATTTATGAATTGTAATCTACATGGCATCAAATTATTGTTCATCAATAAATTCATTTGCAGCCGTAGATTCTTTTTCCAGTTTCAATTTAAATTTTAATTTTCTTCTTTAATGATTCTGGAATATTTTCCTTTATTTCTTTAATTATATCTTCATTAGAAGTGTCTGTATCTGGTGGGAGCAACGCATATAGCAAATCTTCTTCTAAATCTTCTGGTTCAGCAAAAATCAGTTTTGGTTCAATTCTTAATATTCTTAATCTACCATCAGCAGTATATTGCACTTTTCTTTTCTTAATTAACTTTGCAAGTAATTGTTCAATTTCTTCTCTTGTGAAATTTTCTGATACTAATTTGGTAAAATCAGACTTCCAGTTTTTATACCATCTCCAATCACTACTACTTGTAGTAACATTAGTAATAAGGTTCTTCTGATGATTTTTCCATATACTTCCATGTTTCCCTGTTCTATCCAGTTCAAAATTCAATGAAGTTAAGAATTTCTTAATAATCTTAAATTCACCTTTGAATGTGGATTTCCCTAATTTCTTCATAACAAATACCTCCGATTCAATTAAAATTAAAATGGCACGAAGTGGCACGAAATGGCACGAAATGGCATAAAATATTCTTGTTTTTGAAATAGAAAACCCAGCCGTAATAACCAAATATCCAAATAACCAAGAATTTATATTTTCAATTAAATATAATTCTTCCAGTTGATCTTCAAATTCTCAAAGTCCATTCCTTCATAGTTTAATTTTGAGATCCCTTCTTCATACAGAACATCAGCCGGAAAACCTCCCTTAAAATAAACGGTGGTACTCATTGTTTTTTGTGCGTGTCCATCCAAACCATTCACAACTTCTTCTCTAACACCATTCTGTAAAAGATTAGTAATAAATGTATGTCTTAAACTGTGAAAAACTTTGGTTTGAAATTGATATATTTCTAACTTTTTTAAATAATCCATGAAGAATCTTCCCATATTCCTTCCATAACCATCCCTATTTTTTTCTAAATCATAGAAAACCCTTTCGTATTTAAGTTTCCTCAAATATTTACAATAATCTAAGAAACCCAACTTCTTGAGATTTTCATGTATAGGAATAATTCTTTCACTTTGGATATTCTTTAATTTTGTATCTTCAGAAATTACAACTTTGAAAACATCATAATTACCAGCCGTAGAAATATCTTTTAATCTCAACTGACAAATTTCTTCCAACCTCATCCCTGTATGGAGTCCAATGAGTGGAACAAAAAACGAAGTTAATTTCGTTCTTCTTTTAAGATTTCTAATTGTGTATCCAAGATATTTAGCAGGATCAAAAATTTGATTTAATTCTTCATTACTGAATCCCTCTCTTGGTCTTGTGACTTTTTTTGACTGAACAGATAATCCTTCAAAATAATTTTGTGGAACATATTCTCTGTAATTATTTCTTAACCATCTAAAAAATATCCTAACTCTGTAAATCAATTTATTAATATTCTTTGGTTCTTGTCCTTCAACATTTTTTAGTTCCAATATCTGTTTGATGTTCAAATTACTATATCTTGGAGATTGGTGTCTATGTTTTGGTAATAGTGCGATTATTCTTTTAAACTCCCTTGCATCTTTAGGACTTACTTGTGAAATCTGAATGTCTCCTACAATCTCAATAAAATCATCTACAGTAGAACCAATTTCTCTTGTGGATTTTGGACTGAAACCAGACAACAATCTCTCCCCTAAAAAGTCACCCTTCATTTCAGATAATTTAGGAGAATCATCTTTTTTGGGTGGTTCTGTAATTACAGAATCATTGATTATTTGATTATCTTTGGAAGTCGTAACGAGATCGTTACTGTGGGTTCGACTCCCTAATATGGATTCAGAGGTCTGCAATTTTAAGAGTAAGTCGAGATCGGTTGGTTCATCTTTGATATTAAACTTTTTATAAATCTCTTTCCTAAAATCTTCTATTGATTTTCCAGAATCTTCTAACAGTTCTTTTTTCCAAGTATTCCTAATCAATCTTAATTCAAGGAATTGTTTTCTCAGTTGGTTGAATTCAAGTGATTTACTATCCAAAGTTAAATTCCTACTTTTTATAATTCGTGCAATTTCCTTTTCAATATGTTCAAGAACTCCATCATAATTTTGTTCTATTTGGGTTTTTAATATCCTTTCCTCACCATTGATTTCTTCAATTTTATCTTTAACTTCAGATTCTACGAATGTATTAGTATCAGTAACAACCCATTGTGAATGAGTTAGAGTTCTCTCAATTTTATTCCTAAGAATGTCTTTAATCTGATTAACATTTATTTTAGACATTGTTCCCACTCTTATTGAATTAAATATTGATTGGACTTCCAGCCGTAGAATTTTTGCAAATACTATGGACTGACTATGAATACCATTTTTGAGAGACATGGTAAATCCAATTTTACCATCAAAATAGTATCTTAAATCTTTTGGTATTTTGATTCTTAAAAGGTAAGATGAGGTGGGATTATTTTTTATCAAATAATTACGATATGTCATGGGTAATTCCTTTCAAAGTGTCACCTGAAGTGTCACTATACACCAAAAGAATCACCCAAAATGGGGGAAATCGTAAAAATTATGTTACTGAAATTATGTAATAATATCAGTTTTGATGGCGGAGAGGGAGGGATTCGAACCCCCGGTACGCAGAACGTACAATAGATTTCGAGTCTATCACCTTAAACCACTCGGACACCTCTCCGGATAGGAATTGAGACAGAATTCAGAACGGTTTTGCCTGTGCCAGAAAAATCATTGCTGCTGAAACGAAAAAAATACCAATGTGAACCAACAAGGCCTGAGGCTTGCGCAAATCAATGTTCATAATTTGACGTCTGTTGACAAAACCCAAAATAATCAAGATCAGCAAAAGTATGATCTTTGTGTGCAGCCAGCCGTTGCCAGGACTACTGATCCGTTCCTGAATCACGGCCAGATAGGCCCCGGAAGCAACTGCCACAGCCAGAACTGGGTAATAAATCAGTCGATGAACACGACGCTGTACAAACTGAATCCCCTCGATCTGCACCTGATTACTTAAACGTAAGCGAAAAACAACCGACAAAGACTGCACAAACAGAGTGCCGATTACCAGCATCACCGCAATTACGTGCAGTGTTAAAGCAAAAATATACATAATCAATCTCCTCTAAAATGATCCATCATACTAACATTTCATCATAACTGTTTCAAGTTTTCCTGCATTATTCTGCAACTCACAAAAAAAATGCACAAGGGACTTTTGAGTTTGTGAAAAATGCGTAAAATGGGTAGTGGTCTATAAAATTTTTCACCAAAACATAAGCTAAAAATAAAAGAATAATCATGCCTGCAAAAATTAAAAACCGTTTTCCCAAAAAAGAACTAAACGCCTGGCTCAGAGTACACCAGACGTGGGATCACATCGAATGGTTGAATCTGCTTGAAAATTTGACGAAGCTGGGTTTTCATGAATGGAGTACTTCAGGGTTAGGACAAAGAGAAATTGGGTTTTATCTGGAAACAAAACGACATTAAAAAAACATGTAAAACGTGATGTTATCTTATGAAGACGCCAGAAGCCTGGTTTTCGAACATGTAAAGCCTTTAGGAAAAATGAATTGTCCACTGACTGAATCTCAGGGTCTGGCTCTTTCAGAAGACATTTTAGCACCCCACGGACTGCCGCTTTTCGATAATTCTGCCGTGGATGGTTATGCTGTTCAGTCGGCGGATTTGGTAGATGCCTCCCGCAAAAATCCGGTGCGCCTGAAAAAACTGGGTTACATTGCTGCAGGTGATACCGGAGAGGAGCAGATGAATTCCGGACAATGCCTGCAAATCGCTACAGGAGCGCCACTTCCGCCTGGAGCTGATACGGTTGTGATGAAGGAAGATATCGAACTCAATGAGTCCTTTGTATACTTCACTCAAGCGATCCCGAAAACGCAAAACGTGCGTAATCAGGGTGAAGACATTCCGGAGGGTCGAATAATGATTCCGGCAGGAACCTTGATTGGGCCGGCACAAATCGCCGTGCTGGCGACTTTTGGTTATGCACAGGTTCCGGTTCACCGCCTACCAAAAATAAGCATTGTTTCCACAGGAAGCGAATTGGTTGACGTTGAGGGGAAGCCGCAAGCCGGACAAATCCGGGAGTCAAACCGCTTCATGCTGGCAGGCATGGTAAGGCAGGAGTCTTGCGAACTGGTAAAAATTTCGCTGGTTCCGGATATTCCGGAAATCTTGATACAGGCATTTGAAGAAGCACTTCAGACAGATGTAGCACTTATTTCCGGAGGAATGTCAGTTGGTGACAAGGATTTTGCCAAGCCGCTTCTAAAGGAAATGGGTGTAGAGGAAATATTTTGGAAAATAAAATTCAAACCAGGCAAGCCGCTTTTTTTTGGTCGGCGGGGAAAAACACTGGTCTTTGGGTTGCCGGGAAACCCCGCATCAAGTTACGTTTTGTTTGAAGAATTTGTGCGCCCTGCACTGCGAAAATTGATGGGGCGAAAAATTTTAGAAGAAACTATGGTTAAAGCCACGCTGGATGAACCGATCACGGAAACCTTAAATCGTCTGCATTTCATGCGAGGACAGCTCAGTGAAAAGAATGGAAAATTCCGGGTACGGCCCCTCGCATTTCAGGGCTCCCACAGTATTAGTTCGCTGGTAGAATCAAATGCCCTGATCCGGGTAGAGGCAGATTCTCCGGTACTTCCCGAAGGAAGCCAGGTCCTGGTACGGCCCCTTCGAAATGAAATTGGGTGAGATATATGGCTGCTGTTTCATATTCACTGAAAGAACTTGCAGAACAACTCGGTTTGAAGTTTTCCGGCAACGGAGATTTGCAAATCACACATGTCTGCGGATTGGATTCGCTTCAGGCAGGTGGACTGGCCTATCTGACAAGTCCGGATGGATTAACAAGTGTTCCGACACCTGCAGGAATGTCCAGGCATGTTGGGACAACTGTAGATGAAATTAATTCGAGCAAGGTAGCATTGGTTGTTTCTCCAGATGTTCAGCATCCGGAGCACAACCTGATTTACGCGGATGATCCTCTGGCGGCACACGTTGAGGCCACAAAACTTTTTCATCCTGCAGAGCCGTTCATTCCTGATGTTTCCATGAAGTCCGGAATTCATCCAAGCGCGGTTGTGAGTAAAAGTGCAAAACTTGGCAAAAATGTGAAAATCGGTCCCAATGTTGTGATTTACGATGGAGTAAACATTGGCGAAAATACCATCCTGCACGCAGGAGTTGTAATCATGTCAGAAGTTGTAATTGGCGCAGATTGCATTTTTTTTCCAAATACAGTGGTGCGGGAGAAATGTGAAATTGGAAATCGGGTAATTTTGCAATCCGGAGTTGTGATCGGTTCAGACGGACATGGTTTTTTTCAGCGTGGAGGTATTAACCTGAAAATACCGCAAGTTGGAACAGTGTGCATTGAAGACGATGTTGAGGTTGGCGCATGTACGACTATCGACAGGGCACGATTTCGTACGACTGTTATAAAGCGGGGCAGTAAACTGGACAATCAGGTGCAAATTGCTCATAATGTAAGTGTGGGTGAACAAGCCCTGATCTCAGCGCAAACGGCAGTTGGAGGCAGCGTTAAGGCTGGACACCACCTGATTATGGGTGGGCAGTCTGGAATCAGGGATAATGTGATTGTAGGAAACAACGTCACTGCTGTAGCACGAGCCGTAATTACCGCAAACACACAGGACAATGAGGTCTTGGGCGGAATGCCCGGACGGCCGGTCAACCAATGGAGGCAGCTTCAGTCACTCATTAACCGATTAGGCGAACTTTTTGAGCGAGTACGTAAGCTGGAATCCCGCAAGGATTCTTCACAATAGGGATACAGCGCACCGTGCCCGTACATTATTGTATTGGAGAATACGTTAGCGGGGTGCAAGTTTCAAAGTAGGGGCCGGGCGCGCCGTGTCCGTACAAAATTGTAATGGAGAATACGGTAGCCCCGCACTCCGTTGCGGGGGACAGTTTCAGAGTTCCTTGATTCCCGCTTCCGCGAGAATGACAACTTCTTGCGAGATTGTTACTATAACAAATAAACAGGAAAATTAATAATGCCTATTTCCGGAACATTAGTACAGGTACTTGCGGCAATGTTACGGCTTTACAGCTTGATGCTGGTTGTCTATGCATTGCTTTCATGGGTCATGCACGAGCAGCACTATCCTCCCGCCATACGCTGGCTGCAGAGCATGGTGGAACCAGTGCTAAGTCGGATTAGAAAAGTCATCCCGCCCATAGGCGGAATTGATGTTTCGGTGATTGCGGCACTCCTGCTGATTGAGATGATTCGCTCTTTTATACTTTACTGAATCATCTGTCCAAATCAAGTTTTGCATTCCTGGCTGCCGCAGAGCCTGGAAAGCGCTTGATTACTTCCCCAAAATAATAAGCCGCCCGCTGATCAAGATTTTGCTTTTCCTGCAGTTTGCCCAGCATGTATATCACGTCCGGAGTTTTATAGCCCTGTGAGGTCGGTCGGTGCTCATAATACCTCAGTACATTGCGAAAAGCCGTTTCTGCTTTTTTCAAATCGTTCAGTTCCAGGTGAGAGCGTCCAATCCAGTAAAAGGCGTTGTCGCTATCAAGATTGTCCGGAAATCTTTCCGTAAAATTCTCAAAAATCAAAATGGCCTGTTCGTGATTTTTTTGAATAACTGCAGTCATACCCTGATTATATATCTTCTTTACTCCAGGATGACGAATTAAAATAAACGGATCCTCCGGAGGATTGAGGTCCGGATCGGAAAAACCGTTGTCTGATGTTTCCACAGTTTTCACAGATTCTTGCGAAGTTTCACTGCCTGCAATTTCAGCTTGAATAGCACGAACATCAGGATCCGGTAAATCTTCCGGATCTTCCAAATCCTGCATATTCACCAGTCCAGCTTCAGGAAAACTCGGTTCTTCTTCAACACCCATTTCCTGCTCACTGATTTCCAGATTATTGATTTTCTCCATTTCCTTCGTGGTTGCGACAGCAGATGCTTTCTGGACACTGGTTTCAGGTTTGCCCAGCAATGAATAATTTTCAAGCGGTGGAAGTGAACCCTGTGAATCTGTTCCTGATCTATCTGCAGATGAATTAAGCGACTGATTCTCCAGCACCTGTGTAATCATTAAAGCAGTGGATTCAGAGGCCTTTGCTGATCTCAATGATTCCTCAACAGAACGCTCCAGCAAAACAAAATTAGTTTCCCATTGTTCCTGAAGCAATAGAAAATCATCGCTTTGTACTTTTTGCTGTTTTTGGAGTTCACTGATTTGCTGTGCCAGCTGCTCAATTTTTGCCTTCAACAGACGATTTTCTTCAGTAAGAATTTCCTGTTGTTCTGTTACAGTTTCAGCACTGGAAGTGGAAGTGGATTTTTTAGTGGTCTCTTGGGGTTTGAATTTTGGAAAAATACCATCCAGCTGGGCACATCCGGAGAAGAAAAATTGAATCCCCGCCAAAAGGATCAGATATCTTCCAAGTGAAAAACGAACTGACGGTTTGGTCATTCCTCTCTCGTTGTAAGTTGTGCCAGTAATTTTCGCTCCCGCAAAGATTTAAGAATTTTTTGCATTTCGTCAGCAAGTTCCGGCTGCTGATTCAAACGGTAGGCCAAAATCAGCCGTTCTGCAACGTCTCCGCTGCGGGGAAAACCGGGATAATTTTTGAGCAAATACAGATAGCGTCCAATCGCTGAGTGGTAGGCATCATTATCGAAATAGTAGTTCGCCACATGCAGCTCATGTTCTGCAAGATCTGCCAATGCTCCTTTCTGATATTCCTTCACGTCTGCCAGATATGGACTTTGTGGAAAAAGCAAATAAAAACGCTGGTATTCACGAATGAGAGTCCGGTTAGGTTCCATGTTACGGTCGTAATCCCGTGACTTTGCAAATAAACCATAGATATTGCGCTCGTAATTAAGTGCAATCAAACGGTTGAGTACATAAGGTGTGAGGTGACTGCGGGGATTGAGCAGGAGAAACCGCCTATAGCTAGTCTCGGACTCTTCCCATTTTCTCTGCAAAAAATACACTTCACCCATTTTCAAATGCGCAAGAGTTGCCAGACGTGTTCCAGAATGTTCGTCAACCAGGATTTCAAAGTTTTTCAATGCTTCCTGGTAAAATTCGTCTTCAACTGCAACCATTGCCTTTTGATACAACTCTTTGGCCGGCAAACGAATTTGAACATTTGCTGTTTCAGAACAGCTTTGCAAAAGTCCGGAAAACAAGAGCAGAATGAAAATTTGGAAACAAAAAATATTCCATTTGAGACTTGTGAAACACTTCATTTTAACAATATCAAGTACTGAAACTTTACTCATTAGTTACGCTTCCGGTAGCGGACCATCGTCATTTCGTTTCCCCGGTCGTTCCAAAAAACTTCATCCATAAAATTCATTATCATCAGCAGACCCCGTCCTTTGATGCGGGGCAGGTTTTCAGGATCTTTCGGATCCAGTAAATCTGAGTGTGCAAATCCCTTTCCTTCATCACGTACCAAGTATTTTGCAGAGTTTCGGCTGATATCAATTTGAAGAAGAAGTTTGCGGTTGTTATGTGGATCAATGTCCATTTTTCGTTTTGCCGTTTCATAAAACAGTTTAGGATTGTCACGACGCATTTCTGGATTCAATTCCAGGTTGCCGTGAAAAATAGCGTTTTCCAGGGCTTCCTTGAGCAATACATTCATACGAAACAATTGTGATTGTTCCAAAATACCAAAGCTGGACAAATCCTGCGTCATAAATGCAACAATCCGGTTTACGTCCTCAAAATCGTTACCGATTTCCAATGTCCGTGATTCCTGTAGCAGGTGATCCATAGCATAAGCATTTGAGTGGAAGCCCTTGTTAAGTGAAACAACTCTGTCAAGAGTACGTTGGAGTTCGAGCGGCTGAATCGATTTAATGAGAAAATCGCAGACTCCAAGCTGCAACGCATTGAGTGCACTTTCAGTATCATTCTGCGGGCAAATCATTACAAATGGACGACGACTGTTGGCAGATTTAACTTCCTGAAGCAATTCCAATCCTCCCAACTTCGGCAGTGTCAGCGCACAAAAAACTGCGTCGATTTCCTCTCCTCGAAAAATCTGCAAAGCTTCTTCACCATCACCTGTGCAACGCACGGAATGTCCCTCTTTCTCCAGGAATTTCCTAAGACATTCCAGGACTTCTACTGAATCATCGGCAACCAGAAAATTCATTATGAGGTTTTTTAGTTGGGTTGTGAGTAGTGCTGCAGAAGAAAATCAACTTTGAAAATTCCGCAGACGTTCCAATCCATCGTTTAAATCATCCTTTAAATCGTCAACATCCTCAAGTCCGATGTGCAGACGCAGCAGCGGACCTTCAAAACGCCACGGCGAAGCAGTCCGCAGATCACGAACATTAACCGGCAGTATCAGACTTTCGTAGCCTCCCCAGGATGATCCAATTCCAAACAATCGCATTTCGTCAATCATTTTTTCCACCGCCTTTTGGGAAAATGTTTCCAACTCCACACCAAATAATCCGCTGGCTCCCAAAAAATCGCGTTTCCATATTTCATGTCCCGGAGCATCCGGAAGAGCCGGATACAAAACCTGCCGTACTTCATTACGATTACTGAGCCATTCTGCAATTTCAAGGCTACTTTTTTGATGTTGACGCAGGCGCACAGCCATAGTCCGCAAGCCGCGCTGAGCCAGGTAAAGATCATCAGGAGCGACACATTGTCCGAAGTGCCATGTACAGTCCCGCAGAATTTTCCAATTCTCCCTGGTAGTGGTAACAGATCCGAGCAAAACATCCGAATGTCCGACAATGTATTTTGTAGCCGCCTGAATGGAAATATCGACTCCGTGTTCAAAAGGCTTGAAATAAAGCGGTGAGGCCCAGGTGTTGTCCAGCTGAGTAATTGCTCCATGTTTTCTGGCAACTTCCGCAATGGCAGGAATATCCTGGACTTCAAAAGTATTTGAACCTGGTGACTCGGTGAAGATTACCGCTGTATTTGGGCGCATCAAAGACTCAATTTCTGCACCAATTAATGGATCATAGTATGTTGTTTCCACTCCAAAGCGCCGCAAAACCGTGTCGCAAAATCTCCGGGTTGGAGCATAAGGACTGTCTGTCATCAGCAAATGGTCACCGCTTTTCAAAAAAGCCATCAACGCAACCGAAATTGCTGCCAGTCCGGAAGGATATGTTGAACAGTGATAACCGCCCTCCAGTTCTGCAATTGCATTTTCCAGAGCCCATGCTGTGGGATTTCCCATTGTTCCATAAACCATTACCTGCTCACCCTCCTTTGCTTCAAGATATCGGGAATTGTAGCTCTCCACACTTTCTGCGAGGATAGTCGAGCCATGATAAACAGGTGGATTAATCACACCTCCGTAATTTTTTATATCACGTCCGGAAACAACAACTTTGGTATCTTCGCGGAGAACAGATGAGTCAGTTTTTTTGTTCATTGGAATCAATGGTGCAGGTGGTGTCAATGCCGCCACGAGTATTGTAGCGGGTTTTGATCAGCAATTCTTCCGGTTCAAGAAGTGGATACAAGTCCTTAAAAATCCTGGCAGTTACAGCTTCCTGGAAAATTCCAACATTGCGGAATGAAAGGAAATAATATTTCAGTGCCTTGAGTTCAACAAGTTTCTGTTTAGGTACATAGTCGACCCAGACAATTCCTGTGTCCGGAAGACCGGAAAAAGGACAAACTGCCGCAAATTCATTCATTTGGTAGCTTACATGCTGCCGTGGACCTGAATACTCAATTGTTTCCAGAAAACCGGGCCGAATTGCGCTTTCATCCTCAAAGGTAAAAACTCGGCCTTCTGCATAATCTATACTGGATGTATCCATCAAATTACTCAAAAAAGGGTTGCGTTATAGATAAGAATCGGGATAATGTTGAGTTTTAACTACGGAGCATGTCTGCTTGCATAATTTGCTGCTGTGCAAACAAAAAGGGGCAAATGAATAAAAGAAGGCTGGGAACCATACTCATCGCCGGTTCAGTTTTGCTCTGGTTAATCAACAGGTTTTCATACATAATTTCTTCTTATTTTAGCCGGCTTTTATGCGGGGAACTTTATCTGCAGCCTGTGGATGGTATTCTCGGTGATGTTTCCTGTGGATTTAATGCAGACATGCATTTCACCGCTTTGATGTTTCTTGTTTTGATAACCGGAATTGCAGTCCTTATCATATCACTCGTACAGAAAGATGTGCATTAATATTTACTGATTGGAATTCTATGACAAAACTGGAACAAAAACAAGCTCTTGAAACTATATTGTTCGTTGCAACCAAATCACTATCTCCCAAACAACTTGCGGAAATGATTGGTGGTTGTGAAACAGGACTTGTTCGGGAACTGGTTTCTGAACTGAATGCAGCTTACGAAAAAACCGACCGTGTTTTCCGGATTGACTCTGTTGCAGACGGTTTGCAGATGCACACACTTCCGGAATATAAAAAATGGGCACAATCTCTAGAAACAGTAAAAGTAATCAAACTTTCACCTGCAGTCATGGAAACTTTAGCTATAATTGCCTACAAACAACCCCTTACCCGGGCTGGAATAGAGTTCATTCGAGGAGTCGATTCTTCCCACACTATCCGCCGTCTGATGCAGCAAAAACTGGTGCGGATCGTGGGTCGTGAAATGCTACCTGGACGGCCCGGACTTTATGGAACAACAAAGGGTTTCCTTGAAGTTTTTGGCCTCACCAGACTCAAATACCTGCCTGCTTTAAGTGAACTCGACATGGACAAGCTTCCCGAAGAAAGCCAGCTTGAACTACCCCTTGAATCGGAAGATGAATAGAGTGACAGATTTCAAGGTGACCCTGAAAGCGTGGATCTTTATCCGGGAAACCAAAATGAGAGATTTCACCTTTGAAAAGCAACGGTTTTAAAGGCAAAAAACCCGTGAACTTAATCATACCTTTCCATCAGGGAACCATCTCCTCGTTACAAACCATAAAATCCAATAATAAGCCGCTAAAACAGCAAGAAAAATATACTCAACTGCAGGCATGGCTATACCTGAGATTTGACGCTCAATTTTATTTTCATATTTTTTGAATAAATCTACATCAGAAATTCTGGACTCCACTTCGCTCATTAGTCTAAACTTAAAAAAGAATGGTTTTAGCCGCAACTCATGCAGTGGTTCAATCAGGGCATCCGGAGCACCTTTGCGTTTCAGTTCCCACAGTCCTGGCCCTGTAATCTGGTAACTTTGCAGTACCGGAGCCATATATGTTCCAAGCAAAACAGTTGGCACAATCACGAGAACGATGGCTAATGTACCCCGACGGATATCGCCCCATGTAATAATTTCCATAAAAACCTGTTCATGGTTTGAGTGTATTTTAAGTTCAGGTTAATGTAGCATGATTGACACAATGATCAATCCAGATTATTGAAGAGTTAACTGAAAGGAAATTTGTATGAGCAAACATCGAAGGGTAAAAGGTTCTTCCAAAAAAGCTCACCGAAGACAAAATGTTCGTTGGCTGGTTTCCATTACGAGCGTGCTGATACTTGTTCTTGCCGGTTGGATCTGGCTTGACAGCACAGAAGAAGACAATGACCTGTCAGCAATCGGCAAGGGAGAAAACGTGGTAGTCCAGATTCATGACCCCGGTTGACCTTCCTGCCGTGCACTCAAGCGGGTGGTCAACTCGCTCCAGCCGGAATATAAAGGGAAAATACGTTTCCTGGTTGCTAATCTGAACTCCAAAGAAGGAAGCTGGTTTGCAGAATATCACAACGTCAGCCGGGTCACGCTACTCTTTTTTAAACCGGACGGCACAAAAATCAGTACCTTAAATGGTGAGCAGCAGCCGGATTTTTTACGCCGTGTCTTTGATCGGGTATTTAAACTGGAATAGCATAGGAGGGAGAACGTCTTTTATACAAATCCAATGTGATTAAAGTCTGTAATCATAATCAATGATCAGTGGGGCATGATCTGAAAAACGCTGCTTTTTATAAATTGACTGTTTAACGGCTTTGACCCCAATTCCAGGAGTGGCAACCTGGTAATCTAGTCTCCAACCAACATTATTATCCCACGCTCTACCGCGGTTTGACCACCAGGTATATTGATCGGGATCAGGATTAAGTGTCCGGAATACATCCACATAACCAAGTTCAGAAAATATTTTTGTCATCCACGCACGTTCCTCGGGTAAAAACCCAGAATTTTTACGGTTGTTTCTCCAGTTTTTCAAATCAATCTCCTTGTGCGCAATATTCCAGTCTCCGCAGATTATAATTTCCCTTCCGGATAATTTAGCTTCCAAAAGCCATTTATCTAAATAATCCAGCACCTTGTACTTAAAATTTTGCCGAATATCTCCGCTGCTTCCGGAGGGTAGATAAAGTGAGACAATACTCAATTTGCCAAAATCTGCCTGAATGAAGCGGCCCTCTTTGTCCAACTCAGACCAGCCGATACCTTCATGAACTCGATCCGGTTTTTTCCGGAAATAAAGCCCAACTCCGGAATAACCTTTTTTCTCAGCAAATACAAAAGCACTCTTTAAACCTGGTGGATTGAGCATGATTTCAGTTAGTTGCTCCGGCTGAATTCTGGTTTCCTGCAGGCAAACCAGATCTGCTTTTTGTGTGTGTAGCCATTCAAAAAAACCCTTTGAACTTGCCGAACGAAATCCATTAAGATTGGCAGAAATTATCCGCATGTTAAATATAAGGGAAAATTTGTGTATTTATTTACTGGACAAACACTAGTTTTGTCATGTCATCCCGAAAGTATGTGAAGAATCTTGCACGATATAAGTATTTTATCAGATCCCTCTCTTCGGTCGAGATGACAAACCGTAAACAACAATATCATTATCTTACGAGAACTCGTGACTAACGAGTTATTTTGAGGAAAATTCTAAAGATATTAAATATTTTTGATTCTCTGCAAAATGTGGATATCCTTTTAGTACCATCAGAGACTTCTTGACTTTGATTCCGGAAACTACTTTAGTCAGTGCCGTTACTTCATTCCTGATTTCTCCACCCTTAAAAATATGCAGTACTGAATCCGGTTTTCTCAAATCAGAGGTCCAGCGTACTAAATCGATCAAAGGTGCAACTGCACGTGCTGTCACAAACGGGAATCTATGACGCCAGGGACGTTGTTTGCCTAACTCTTCCCCTCGCCCAGGGACAGTCTGAACATTTTTGAGCTTTAATGCATCAATCATTTGTTGAAGGACCACAATTTTTTTCTGACGTGAATCCAACAAAGTAAGCCGCAAATCAGGACGTACTATGGCCAGTATCATTCCCGGCAATCCTCCTCCTGTACCAAAATCACAAACATCTGCACCTTTTTCAATTTTACGTAAAACCAGTAATGAAAGACAGGGCAATATTTGTTTTTCCCACAATAAATCTGTTTCTTTGCGGGAAATTAAATTTACTTTCTGGTTGACATCCAGCAACATAACAGCCCACTTTTCCAGCAGCTGCCATTGGGAATCTGAAATCTCCAAATCATTCTCTAAACAGATTTGTCTGACTTCAATAGATTTAAGGGGTTTTTGTATTTCACTCATTATTGAGTGTTTGCAGGAAGGAATTTTGTCGGCATGAGAACTTCAGTTTCATTGCCGATTACGGGCTGATGCAGGATCACCCGGCTTGTTCTAAAGACTTGCTGCTGTTCTCCGGCTCTTCCTGAGATGAAGACTCAGGAGTACTCTTTTTTAATTTTTCAGCAAACAGTGAATGACGGGTAGAGTATCTACCATCTTGAACAATGATCTGAATTCCAAGGCGCTTTTCAAGATTAAAAAGCAGGGGGCCCTGTAAATTTATAGTCACATCTTCCATTTTTTTGGCCATGGTGACCAGGCTATAGACTGACAGATCTTCAGTTTTTTCTGCATGAAGTTTTTTCAGGTGATCATTTGTTAACTCAAGCTCATAATTTGAAATAGAGACATGCGGTTCAATCATCACAAAAGCAAGATCTTCACTATCAATGGACTGGAGCCAGCGAAAAGGTGCTGCTGCTTCATCTTCCCGGATCACAAAACGATGGTCTTCCGAAAAACCTATCAATCCTGAAGGAAAGCTAATTATTTGATCGTCTTTAACTTCGATCTCACCGAAGCGTGAGGTTTGAACAAGCATTAATGTTTTATTGATTAGAGTTTACCAAAAAGGTGTTTGATTCCGGCTAACGAAAGTGGTGACTCTTCTGCCGCACGCCTGTTTTCTTCCTGAATGCTTATATATACTTCTTCTCTGTGGATTATATAACTTCGGGGTGCATCAATTCCAATTCGAACTTGTTTGCCCTTGACCTCAACCACCGTGATTTTTACATCATCCCCAATGGTTATACTTTCTCCCGACTTCCTTGTCAGTATGAGCATAATGATCTGTCTTCTTGATAATTAATTCCAAATTATACAAAACCTGTGATTATCATTCACAGGTTAAATTAACGGAGAAAATCCGACAGTGACGGTTGGATCAAGCGGGCTCCGGTATTCAGCGAAAGTGTGTTGTTAGCCTCTGCGACTTTAAGGTCCACAGTTGCTTCCGCAACATCTAAATCCTGGATATCAGAAAGTTGTCTCTCCTTTTCAAACTGCTGATCTTCCAGCCTGGACTGAGTTGAATAGAGTTCGCGAACAATATTTCCAACGTCTGCCTGCTGCTTCAAAACCTGATTTTGTGCCAAGTTAAGCTGATCTATACGTTTTGCAATCGCAATGCCATCATTTTCGAGAAGAGCTCTCTCCATTGCCGCAAGTAAAGAAAACGTATCCACGCCATCCTCACCTTCTCCAAGCAGCAGTTCCTGAGCAGTAATATTTACCGGAATTGAAAGTCCATTTGAAATCAAAGATTCTTTTTTATGTATTGATCCATTATATGATACTTCCGGGTTTGGCTGATACACAAACTCAATTCCTTCCGGAAACAAAACACCAAGTGCATCCAAGTCAAATTTTGCCGATTTCTCTGAATTAAAATCAAATTGTTTTGGCAGAATGTTGCCCAAACGACCTTCCTGGTCAGAAAATTTGAGCAAAACCTGGTCGTTAAGTTTTCCATCCTGGTTAAATACGTGAATCACCGGACGTAATGTCTGTTCTTTACTCCAGGTTCGTCCACCATTGTCTGAAATCTTTATCCTGGCTTGTCCCCAAATTCCGCCTTTTGTGACTTTGATTCGATAATTATTAGTAGAAAAACCCTCAAATTGCGCTCTAAATTGTTTCACATCCAGCAATTCCCTGATGTCTTTCTGCGCAACTCCGCTTTTCTCAACTTTTGCCGGTTGAAATATACCATTTTTTTTCAAAGCAGGAGAAAGACTTTTTATGCCCGAAAACAAATAAAGTTTTCCTTCACGCGCATTTCCTGTGTCAAATAAAGTTTTCCGGGCCACAGCAAACTCTCGAGCCACCATTTGCCTCGTTTCTTCGTTTGAATCACTCCCGGCCTGTGAGATAGCAAGTGTGCGCATTTGTCCCAATATTTCATTAATATGTCCAATTTCCAACTCCGAACGCTGCAACCAGGCAATATTGTCTTCAATGTTCTGGAGCTGCTGTTTCTGTGAAGAAAGTGTAGTTACAATATCCTGTGATCTGGCCGCACCAATTGGATCATCCGAGGTTTTGTTCAAACGACGGCCGGAAGCCATCTGGATTTGAATATCCTGAAGCTTCCCTGAAGATCTTTGAATATTGTCTACTACATGGTCACGCTTAGTGACCTCAGTTACACGCATTTAAAGGACTTGTGGTTTAAGTTTTTGACAAAAGTCTTGGGTTGCCTCTTACTTTCTTCTGTTTCTTTTGCTTGATTCATTACATATTAATAACGGTTTCCATCATTTTATCTACAGTACTGATAAAACGTGCAGATGCTTCGTATGCTTTCTGATACTGCATCATATCAGTCAGTTCTTCATCCATATTGACTGCACTGATAGAGCTCCTGATTTCCTTAAACTGCCTCACCATACTTTCCTGTTGTGCCTGCTCAGTTTTATTTCTTTGAATTTTCAAACCCATTCCTGTGAGCACACCATTATAATACTCATCAAAAGTCATGGTTTCATCTCTCATAGTCGGACGTGTCTGCAGCTTCGCAATTTCCAGTGCAACCCTGTTATCACCGGGAATAAGGTCCTTGCCTGTTGAAATGTTATTCGTGTTTTCACGAATATGCTCACTTAGCTGGATATCTTCTGCTCCTTTGAGTGTATCAAAAAAACTATTCAAACCTAGAACCTGTGTGATGCTGGATTGATCTTCACCAAAAATGAACTTGTAGTCCGGTGCACTTTGTAAAAGCAGCGAGCCGTCTGACTCTATGGAAGCCTGTAACAATCCCGGATCGTTGATGGTTTGATTCAGGCGTTGGACAATATCGGGTAAGGAATCTTTTCCCGCCTGTATCTCAATTTCATAAGTTTCCAGAATTTCATTATGAGGATCAACTAAATGAAGCTGAAATATTCCATCTTTCAGGAAAGGCAGGGGTTGATTAAGTGCATCCGGATTTAAGCCGAAAGTACTCTTCATCATTTCTGCGGCAGAATTTATTCCAGTACCTGTTGCGTGAGTCCTGTTAACTTTTCCTGCAAGACTGAAGGCGATTTCGTCGAGATTATGCTGGTAGCTCACAATTGTTTCATCGCGCATTCTTAACATTTCACTCATTTCTCCTTCTCGAAAAGTGCGGGTCAAATCACGGCGATTGTCATTTGTCGAAACGCCATCGACTCTGAGCATACCCAATTCACCGCCCTTCATTGTACCTTCAAGCTGATAGCGGTTATTTCCTTCTACCAGAGTCCAGTCACGGCCGATGATAACTGTAGTTCTTCCGTTGGGATCTTCAAAAGAGTTAATATCCACCAGGTCTGACAACTCCTCAATTGCCTGATTGCGGGCATCCCTCATATCGTTGGCATTCCGCTGGCCGCCGCCCTCGTACAAGTTAATCTGTCTATTCAGCTCGGCTACTTTCTGGCCCAACTCATTTACTTTATTTATATTTGCATTCAGACGGCCGTTAATTTCTTTACGCAGCCCGTCAAGTTGAGAGTGCATGTTACGAAAGCGGCGTGCCAGCACATCACTATGCACCTTTACCTGCATTCTGGCTGATTCAGATTCCGGCTGATTCGAAAGCTGGCTCCATGAGTTCCAAAACTCGTTTAGAGCCTGGTGTAAGCCGTTTCCCTCTGTTTCACTAAAAATAATTTCAATTTTTTGCAGGAATTCTCCTCGAGACTTAAACATGCCTGAACGCGGATTTTCCTGGAGGATTTTGCGCTGCACGAATTTATCATAAACCCGTGTAGTCGGCTGGGCGTCGGCACCTCCTCCTACTCCAGTGGGATCTGGTGCAGACGTGCCTGAGCGTACTTGCTGGCGGGAGAAACCTTCAGTCTCTTGATTGGCAATGTTATGCCCAACTGTTTGCATTGCACGCTGATTGATACTCAGGGCGCGCTGTCCCAGATTTAGGGAACTATTGAGCGAAGACATGTGACAATGCTGAAATGGTTAGGGTTCCTAAACGATTTTAGTGACTTATAAAGTCAGGCTTCGGTACGGGACATGGTGCTGGTACCATTTTGCAGTTTCCCCGCATCTGAATAAGTCGGAGGACCGTTCTGGAGCTGACTCATGAACCGAATAGAGGATTCAACAGATTTTAAGCGACCTGATGCCTGGAGAGCGTTTTCATCCGCAATTTTGCGTATTTCGGCAACCAGGCTTTTCAACCGTTCAAAACATTGCTGAAGTGGTTCTGAGTATTCATCCTCAGTCCTGTCAATAATAACGCTTAAAGTCAGTTCCTTTGATTTAGTGTTCCAGGAATCTGCAAGCTTTTCCACGAACTGAATCCGCTCCCTCTCGAGTCTGGCAGTTGCACGTACACAACGAGACTTTTCGCCTTGAAGTTTAAGCAACTCTGAACCGCGTAAACGCCCAAATCCCTCGGATTCTTTTTGCAACTGTGAAATCAACTGCTCATGCAGTTCCACTTCCTGTCGCATAATATTCAATAATTCTTGCATCTTAAAAGGACACCATCTAACGGACTTAGTTAGGCCGCCGTGTTATTTTTCAGCACTTAAGATTCAGCTTATATCTTCCTGAAGAGCATCCTCCAGCATCGTTTTGGCAAGACGTTGCGCATCAACCTGATATTCACCATTTTTTATTTTATCTTTAAGTTCTGCAACCCGGTCTGCACGTACTTCCGGCTCAGTTGAAATCCTATCTTTTATTTTATTCATCACAAATGTCGAAGTCTTAACTGGAGGTTCTGATGTTCCGGATGTCAATCCTGAACGGTCTGCAGTTTTCTGACTGTCTTTAGCAGTCCCTCCCTTGACACCATGAAACTCGGGGGGCTGTTGACCTGTTATTTTCATAATTCACCTGTCAATGTTAAATAGTTTAGATCCCTATCTCTGCGGGAATGTCCGGTGTAAGCCGACAAGCATACCCGCAGACTCTGACGAGCACAACTAAAAATGTGCAGTTCGCTAGCCTGAGAAGGCCCATAGGGCGTGTAAACTAACATGATTCAAGAAGCGTTTGCTTCCGAAAATGCGTATACAGACACTTCAGTCTTGGGCCTCAGGTCAGATGTTACCGGGTCTGGAAAGGCCATATATTTGCTTTCCTGACAAGTCACAGAAACACCTTATTGCATGTATCGGCCAATCAATCACAAAACTTTAGCGTTTTTTTATTATTTGTCTAAATTCGATTTCAACTGCTGATAAATCATCTCTCCCAGGCCCAGACTTCCGGACTTTGCAGAAAGTTTCGCATATTGTTCATCCAGTAGAGATTGGAATAATTTTTCACCTTCTGACTTAGGAAGCAGATCAGACTCAAAAGATGATTCCCGCATTGTTTTCAACATCTGCTGGATAAAAATCGCCTCAAACTCACTGGCAGTTTCACGGAGTTTTGCATCGTCGGTGACTCCTTTTATTTCAGGAGCCGCCTTAAATCGATCCGCACCTAAGGTCAGTACAGATAAAGGTAACGGCATTGATACTTTCATTTTCGTTTATCGAATGACAAGTTCTGCATGAAGAGCGCCGGCAGTTTTTACAGCCTTGAGCACCTCAATTAAATCTTTGCTGGAGGCGCCTATTTTATTAAAGCCATCCACAATTTCCTTCAAGTCAGTACCTCCTTTAAGCATAAAAACACTGGAAGCAAGTATTCTTCCTTCAGTCAGCTCACCCTGGGTTCCTTCTACATTTAGAGTTGGAAGTTTAACTTGAATATTCAAACCGTTTTGAGAAATTGCAATTGGCGAAATCCTGACATTGCCTCCCATCACTACAGTTCCAGACCGTTCGTCAAGAACAACTATAGCAGTATGATCTGGAGTAATTTCCAAATTTTCAATGAAGGAAACCAACTCCACCGTATTGCCCAAGTAACTATCCGGAACTGAGACTTCGACGGTGCCGGCATCCTGGGCACGGGCACTCCGGATACCTAAATTCTGATTAATCAGCTTTGACAAACGGAATGCTGTAGTAAAGTCCGGAGAATGCAGGTTCATATACAGTCGGGCCCTGCTGTTAAGATTTAAACTAATCTCACGTTCTACAATCGCTCCTCCGTGAACGTGCCCAACTGAGGCCACCATCCGTGATCCTATCGACAAATTAGCCAATTCTTCTGCAGGCAGTGCATCGGCTCTGCTGACTCCTTTCGGTATTCCCGCAATGGGACCCTGCCCGAGGGCATAAACAAGTCTATTCGGTCCCCGTAACGGAGCCATTATCAAAACTCCTCCGCGAAGTGAAACCGCATCACCAATTGTTGCGGCAGTAATGTCTAAACGTTGTCCTGATTTTGCGAAAGGTGGTAAAGTCGCTGTCAGCCACACTGCAGCAATACTTCGTCCTAAAATATCCTGGCTCTTTAAGCTAATCCCAATCCTTTCCAAGGCATTCACAATCGGCTTTCTGGTTAGTAAACTCTCCTGTGAATCGCCTGTGCCGTCCAAACCAACTACAATACCAAAGCCGATAAGTTCGTTGTCACGTGCACCCCGCAATGCTGCAATATCCTTTACGCGCACACCCCAGGCTGGTGTTGTCAAAACGGCCAACAGGAAGAAATACAGCAATGCAGTACCCAATCGTAAAAAAGGCAGTTGGTTTTTCATGGTTATAAAAAATGAATGTTCTTCAAGATTTTGGTGTCCAGTTTGTAATACAAGTTCAATGCCAGATTAATGCAGTTCTGCTATTCAGTTTGCGCTCATTAACTGCATCAATCACATGAGTATAATTCCGGTTAAAACCGCCTTGAATTGTGCATTGAAGAAAAAGATTCAGCTTCATAAAATGTCGTCGTTTAAAAACAATGGGAACATATTTGAGGAAATGCTGATTGACATCAGCTATTTTTTCTATCAATTTTGATGAATCTGCAAAAAGTCCTAAAACCGTGTCATTCCGAGCACAGCGAGAAATCTCTCATAAACTACTTCACTAATATCACAAAGATTTCAGACTTTTTGCGAAGCCATTAATTTTTTGCTGGTCTGTTTTCTGCATTGTCTCCGGGAGAAGAAATTTGAGCTAGTTGAATCTATGAAATTGCACAGCACTTGGTCCGAATCGGAATCTAAGGAATTTGAGATAAAATTAGAACGGACTTTTGAACCCTGTAAAACTAGTAAAAACCAGCAAATGAGGTTACTATGGAAATGATTTTATTGTTTTTTTGCCTGACTTCAGTGGTGATCACTTCGGTGATTGTCGCATTAGAGTTAAGAGGAGACAAAACTCTGTCGAAGCAGTCTTATAAAGGTGAGATAAACACTATTAATTTTCATGGTCAGCAAATTCTCGCAAAAGATAAAAACACCAATGAGCAGTTACGTAACAGGGTGTTTGAAACCTTGGATCGACAACTGAATCAATTGGGTTATGTTGCCAAAGAACCTCAGCTTCAGTTCATAAACAGAACCCTGAACAGTGAACATACTGAACTTGAAGAACTTACTCCCAATGAACTGCAAACTGCATTTACCGCAATTCTCCGGGCTCGGGAATCCAACGAAATTGCAGCCTGATTCAGAATTCCAACTCAGGAAACCACTACCTCTCACCAATATTTTGTTCAAGGTATCGTATCGTGCGCTTTACATAAATTTGCGACATACCTCTGATATTCTCTAAAATGCTTTCTTCATAAGTTTTACGCACTTTTGCAGGAGAACCTGCAATCATTGAAAATGGAGGAACCTCCGTTCCTTCCAGCACAACTGCACCTGCCCCGACTATACTGCCCCGGCCAATTTTTACTCCATTCATCAAAATCGCACCCATTCCAATCAGGCAATCATCTTCAACTTCGCAGCCGTGCATTACGCAGTGATGTCCTACCGTCACCCGATTTCCAATAATCAGCGGAAATCCGGGATCGGAGTGTCCCATGCTTAAATCCTGAAAACTGGTTTCGTCGCCAATGCTGATGTGTTCCATATCTCCGCGGAGAACTGAGTTAAACCAAACTGAAGAAAATGCACCAATCCGTACTCTTCCTATAAGACTGGCATCTGGTGCAATGAAAGTCATTTCTGTAAATTCTGGAGTGGCTTCATCAAGTGTATATAAAGACATGGTACTTCCTAATAATGTGTTAAATGGCTGTCAACATGGATAAGTTAAGTTTTTCTCTCCTCACTCTCAAAACTGTTTAGCATCAAACTCCAATTGCCAAGCGGCTGCTTTGTCCACCCTGGATACGAGCCAACTGGTGAACAAGATTCCTGAGACTGTTGAGATTGTGGGCCGAAGCAAAAATATCAATATGAGGCAAAGCCGCCTGCATTCCTCGGGTAGCAGGTTGGTATCCTGGGCTACCTTTGAGTGGATTGAGCCATATCACATTACGGGCATGTTTATGTAAAAAGTGCATACTGTCTTCCAGCAAATCTACTTCACCTGTGTCCCAACCATCACTGATGATAAGCACTACAGTTTGAGAACCAACCAGCTTGAGACCGTACTGTTCGACAAATTGCTTAAAAGAAGCGCCAATTTTTGTACCGCCGGACCAGTCCGGGACTGTTGCTGAAAGTTGTTCTAGCGCAGAGTACAATTCTTCCTTGCGTAAAGTTTCCGTAATTCGGTGCAGTGAAGTACTGAAAACGAAGGTTTCAATACGTCGATAAACATTCTGAAAAGCATAGATGAACTGGATCAGGAAACGACTGTAAAGGTCCATCGATTTACTCACGTCACATAACAGCACCAATTTCAGACGTTGGCGCCTGCGCCGGGAATGTGCCAAATCAATAATTTCTCCTCCACGGCGCAAACTTAAGCGCATTGTTCTGCGTAAATCTATAAGTCCCCGTTTTTTTGAATTTATTGTCCGGCGGTTGAAACGAGTTGCCAGCGCCTTACCTATTTCGTTGATGAGGTGCATTACTTCGCTAAGCTCCTCTGCACGAAAAGAACTGAAATCACGTTCAGAATCTGTCTCAAAAGGACTGTAGCCTGCAGCTTCTTTGTCCTCTTCGGCTGTCTCTGTGCCTCCCAGCCAGTCTCCGATTGACATGAATGATTCTTTGTTTAGACGTGCATCCACTACTACTGCGGCAGGTTCCTCTTTTTTTGCCTTGAAACGCTGTTGGAGATTTTCTGCACTTTCCCAGATATACCAGAAACGATGATAGTGCTCATCAAAAATTTCCTGTTCCCGGATGCTCTTGGCTAAAGTAGTGCGGAGAGCCATTCTGAAAGCAGTTTCATGCTTTAAATCCACCTCCTCCAGAGCACGCAGTGCATCCATCTGCTCACCCATTCCGGTACGAAGTCCGTTCTGACGTAGATAACGGCAGAATCCAACCAGATTTGCACTCAATTCCCGACGCAGTGCCAGGTCGTCAAACAACGAATCAGACTCTGGCATTTCATGTACGGATGCAGATTTGTGTCGGTTTGCGGTGGACATGAGGTTTTACAAAAAATTGTTCTGAATCACAGTATGCGTACAGGCTCCCACACATATACCGGGCAATCAAGCCGATTCCGGCCTTTAATAGTTATTTCAATAAAGAAGATTCCTGACTCAAAAGCGAATCCCAGTTGTGAGTTGAGTGAATAATATGCTACTATCTTATTTCCTCACTGTTTTAAGAAAGATAACTCCCAATCATTGTACTTTCAGGTTTTATTGACATCCTCTCCTTCTGCTAATTCTTCAAGACA
>Ga0208063_1000120_pt1 | contig 24753 bp, 28 predicted proteins | sample DeeseametaMP0203_FD_184219 | JGI IMG/M metagenome (GOLD analysis project Ga0208063, IMG submission 184219) | Marine microbial communities from the Deep Atlantic Ocean - MP0203 (SPAdes) | ecosystem: Environmental > Aquatic > Marine > Oceanic | place: South of Cape Verde, Atlantic Ocean... | reverse complement strand
GTAGGGGACTTTCACCCCCAAGTCATCCGGCCAACCACCACGGCGGACCGGATAGCGCCTAATTGGCGCTGCGCGCCATGCCTGGCGCACCATAAAAAACGCGAATAAATAATCTTATTCGCGCAACGAAATATATTTAAATAATTTCAAAGTATCCAGTTAAACTGTTTATATCATAAATCTTTGCTAATTCTTCTTTGTCTTCAATATTAGGTTCTCTTGAAAGAATACCATAGTCTGGTTGCATGTCTTCATTCATTAAAAAGGCGTAACACATTCGCATCGCTCTATCGTTTGTCGCTTTTAATTTACCAAAAAACGCGGAATGCCCCGCACTTTTAGTGCGGGGCATTCCGCGTTTTTTGGTAAAAAACAGGACAGATCGTTGTTGCCTTGCAACTGGGAAAACTATCTTTGATAGCAACGGGACGCAACTTTAAAAGCCTCTGTTAGCCGTCCTTGGGTTGATTATACATTATTTTGTAGGCAACTGTAAAGTTGTTTTCAAAAATACAATGTTTTAAAAGGGTTATAATAAAATAGTTATATGTATTGAATTATTGCTTTGTATATGATATATTAGTAAAATTAGCTCTTTAACATTGTATTTTTATTGTTTTTTGGTGATTACTATGATATAGTTTATATATAGTAACATTAAAATTGCTATTCACCACCGCATAGGTGGCTTATAGAGTAAAGTCAACGACTTGCGGGCTTTTTCTTTTATTCACCACCGCATAGGTGGCTTATAGACAGTGTTTCTAAAAAACGGTGAACTGCTCCGAATTCACCACCGCATAGGTGGCTTATAGAGTGCCTTGAAGATAAATACGGGAGCGAAGAGAATTCACCACCGCATAGGTGGCTTATAGAATATATGCTCACTGTCTCTGAATCTTTTATCTATTCACCACCGCATAGGTGGCTTATAGAAGGAGAGAAGGTCAATTGTGCTTTACCTTTTGATTCACCACCGCATAGGTGGCTTATAGAATTTAAACAATGATTTATACCCTAGACCAAGAATTCACCACCGCATAGGTGGCTTATAGAGTAAAGCCACCACAGAGGCGAAAATTAAGGAAATTCACCACCGCATAGGTGGCTTATAGATATGGAGTTATTGATGTTGAATATACAAAACAATTCACCACCGCATAGGTGGCTTATAGAGTAGAGACTACGAAAACTACAAAAAGATAGTTATTCACCACCGCATAGGTGGCTTATAGACTGACCTGTTCTATATGCTGATGCTTTAATTGATTCACCACCGCATAGGTGGCTTATAGAGTGTTCTAAAAAGTCAGCATATTGCTTGCTTCCTTCACCACCGCATAGGTGGCTTATAGAATACTTTCACGGAGCTGATTTAACACGAGTTAATTCACCACCGCATAGGTGGCTTATAGATTGATGAAAGAACCCCCCACATTCATGCCGTGATTCACCACCGCATAGGTGGCTTATAGATTTAATATAATCAAGAAAAGTGTTGGCATCTTATTCACCACCGCATAGGTGGCTTATAGACACAATATTTCAGCATCTGTAGAGTTACTAGTATTCACCACCGCATAGGTGGCTTATAGATTGGCTTTCTAAATTATAAAGTCTTCTTGCTAATTCACCACCGCATAGGTGGCTTATAGAAGGAGAGGGCTACAAGTCTGGTGTAGTGATAAATTCACCACCGCATAGGTGGCTTATAGATTCTTTCTGCTAAACGTTTTTGCTTCAAATCTATTCACCACCGCATAGGTGGCTTATAGATTCTTTCTGCTAAACGTTTTTGCTTCAAATCTATTCACCACCGCATAGGTGGCTTATAGATTCACCCTTTTCGCAAAGGGAGGCAATGAAGAATTCACCACCGCATAGGTGGCTTATAGAGTTTGATAACCAAGTATTTTGCAAAAAACTAAATTCACCACCGCATAGGTGGCTTATAGAGTTTGATAACCAAGTATTTTGCAAAAAACTAAATTCACCACCGCATAGGTGGCTTATAGAACATAAAGGAAAACGAGAAACTCAGGGGTTATATTCACCACCGCATAGGTGGCTTATAGAAGTTCCTTGTCTATATCCATTCATAATAACTTATTCACCACCGCATAGGTGGCTTATAGATGCAAAATATGCTTTTGAGGGTTGTCTTTATGATTCACCACCGCATAGGTGGCTTATAGATGTGTATAAGAATAGGTTTTTAGATAACTTTTATTCACCACCGCATAGGTGGCTTATAGATTGGCGGTCATGTTATTTTTCAACTCCACTTGATTCACCACCGCATAGGTGGCTTATAGACTATCTTTAAAGCCCCAGTGGTTGATGAGGGCATTCACCACCGCATAGGTGGCTTATAGATTCCAAGGCTTCGATTCTCTTGTAGCCTTCAAATTCACCACCGCATAGGTGGATATAAAAACCCCGCGTTAGCGGGGTTAGTTTTAACGCTTCAACATTCCAAAAGAGTTAAAATTATCTCCTTCTTCTTTCTCAAATCTTTTAATATAAATGAAGACTTTTTTATTATCTTTCTCATATATCAAGTGAGGATGTGTTAAAGACTTCCTATTATCTTTCTTGTCAACACTTCTATCTCTTTTGAGAACAAAATACACCTCCCCCTTCTTGCACTCTTTAATACCCGTTTTTTTTACTCCAGAAACATTATTCAAAAAAGCATTAAATCGTCTTTCTTCTGTTAGTGATTCAAGCGTATCTTTTTCACCAAAGATTCTAATCACATTACCAAGTTCACAAATATCATCATCGAACATTAACCGTGGTAAGTCTATTCCAACCTGCTTTTCATTTTTTCTACAAAAACCATGTATTTTATTAAAAGCAGTATTTATCATAAAATTTTGCATTGAAGAAAAATAAACATCAAAATAGTAATTCATTAACAACTCCTTATAAAAATAGGGCTACTTAAAGCCCTATCGTTTTATTTTTTTGACAACAATATCAGTCTTTACCACCAAAAACACCACCACGAACAAAACAAGCCATTACAAAGTGATGATGGTCTTGAATACCTTCTTCAAGTTCTGAAAGATGCGTATCAAGCTTTCTTAAATATGTATAAAGAGACGTTTTATCACTTTCTTTTCTGAAAGCAACGCTTTTCTCTTGATCAACGCCGTAAGGTTCCACAGCTATTTTTCTTACGTCATCACCATACCAGTCATCAATTTTTCTTAATGCATTACCTATTTTTTGACTATGAAGCGCTGCATGTTTAACACCTTCATTATCAATAGAATAGAGATGCTTACTCTTTGTATTGTCATCAACAAAGTCTTGAGATGGATAGACTTCTGCAATCTCATCAAGTTGAGCATCAGCAACAACCTTAACAAAGGCAACTGTATTTTTTCCAGAAAGCGTATTAGATATAACATCTCTCAACTCATCAAATCCTTCAAGCTCACCATTCTTGTTTCTAGCTTCAATAACTTTATCACGAGTTTTCACTTCTACTTTAATATCTAAGTCAAGACAGTCTTTATTTCTCCATAGATAATCACCAGACAAAATTTGAGTGGCATATCTATCAGCTAATTCATCCATACCATTTAGTTCTATATACTTATTAACAAAACTACTTAAAACCTCTCTGTAATCTTGATTATTGCAAGCAGAAGGTCTTAAAACATTAGGGACAACTTTAAAGCCAAACTTCAAACGCAACGTATCCGTTCCTACAGGTAGATTAGCAACATCTACAGTTTGTATATTTGATTTAGCAGCATCTTCTGCTTTTTCAATAATTTTACCCTCTTTTTCATTAGACATAGTACCCTTAATTGTCTTTTCCATTACCACAACAGGTACTTCCTTACCATCCTTGCTAACACCATACATTAATCCATTGCTTACTGCGAAAGAACCTGTCATTGCAAAAACTGTTGGTAATTTAATATTCTTACTCATTTTTATTCTCCTTTAGAAATTATTTTATATGTATTATCTTCAAAAACACTTGTAAAAACCACTTTATTTTCAATTAAAGACGACATTACATCATCTGTTACCTTTCTTAAAATTCTATTTAAATAAATATATTCAACCATAGAAGTTAGAGGCTCAACATAGTAGAGAGGATGAATATCCCTAGCTCCTTCGTTACCCTCAATAGGTTGTGAATTAATCTGGACATAGCCAATACTAGTTGGTGTTAACCAACCTTCACCTGCTCTTTCCCAACCTTTAGCTTCATATTTCTCACTAGAAGTATCTTCTTTCTCAAACAACGCCGACATATGAATAATAGCTCTTAAAACATCGCCATCAAATAACTCAGTATATTCATCAAGCTTATCTTGGGCATCAGATATAAAGAAGCCTCTATCAAGCTTCTTCAGTTCTCTTAAAAGGTTTTCATCATTGTTGACAATAGAAAGGAAACTGTTAGTGTTTTCTATTTCTCCACCAGCAACCCTCAATGTATATAAAGCTTCTTGTATATTATCCTCAAAAGAGAATAAGGAGAAATCAGATTCATCTAAGTCGAAGTCTAAATCATCATTGTCTTCAAAATCAATATTAATAAGCATAGAAGTTACAAAATTACATTTAAATTCATCCTTATTAGAGGGTGGCTTATCAAACTTAGAACCTTCAATATTCATATATTTAACATGTTTTTCTTTTGAGTTATTAAACTTGTAGTCATGAGTTATTATCGAATATGAAGTAGACACTATACTTTTATTAGTTATTGATTCGATAACTCGTTTCAGTTTATCTGTGAAACCGTTGAAACTTGTTAGCGCTGGCATACCCATCACATAGTAATTATTATACGCGGATGCGTTGAGTACACTCATGTTTTTTAATATAAGATGATATCGCATATTACACTTTCCTCAATATTTTTTCGATTTGTTTTTTAAGCACATTAATACTTTCGCTATCAAGCATTTGAAATTCATTATCTATCTTGATAAAAAGATGTTTAGATATCTCTTTATAAGCCATATCAACCAAAGTATCATAATTTTCTGATGTAATACTGCCTTTATAAATATCAGGAGATATCATTTTTTGCATTTCAGGAGGCATTTTCTCTATTACATCTTCAAAAGAATCTCTGTTATTTATAGCATTAAATACTGGAAATAACATTTTATAAGCTATTTCTTTTAAAGCAATCTCTCTTGCTTTTTTTGTATGCATATTCTGATTGACATATTTACTAAATATCATTTTTAAATGATGATTTCTTTTCTTTTTATCATTATTTTTAATAATAAAATAACGATTATGTATTAAAGAAAAAATATTTTTTGTCTTCATTAGATTAGCAAGTTGATAATTGGAAATTTTATCCTTTTCCATCCTTAATCGTGTTGGAGCATCAGCAGATAACATTCTAAGGTTTCCACCTATAGAATTTAGCACCTCACCAGAATTTTGAGGCTGAGCTCCACCAACATTCATTCCTCTGGTCGGAATTCTAATTTTATGAATTTTATTTTTATCAAGTTCTTTACCATTATAATAAAAAGAACTATTTCTAAGCAATGTCATATACTGAGAAATGCCTTTCCTTAATCCAGCGTGATTAACGATAACTAAAAGATGGTCTTCTTTAGTATTGATTGGAAAATATATTTGTTTCAGTAAATTATTCACTGGTTCTTCACTTTCTTTTTCAATATCTTGTTTAGCTTTTAAATCATCAACTAATTGATTAGTAAAATCTTTAGATATCTCTGACAACATGCCCTTATTCATTATATCTGAAACTAAATTGGCATTATCTTCTATAAGTGAATAAATAGAATGATATCCCTTTGACGTTTTTACTAAAAATGTTAAGGACATAGCATAGCCTAATAAAGTAGCATTTCCGAAATAACTATAATTTAGTATAGGCAAACTAGTTGTTTGAGAAAATAAATATTTTCTATTTTGTTCGTTTTTCTTAGGTAGGCTTGATAATCCATTTACTGTAGATAAGGCATTAATTGCTTTAGGTGAGTATATGTAAATATCTTTTACGGAAGATGCTAGTTTAGTGAAAGCATCTTCCAAGACTAAAGGCTTTCTATAGTAGATCTCAAATTCACCATTTTCATTGATACGCTCTTCGAAAAATTCTGGATTTTCATTGAAATCTTTTTCAAACTTGCTTTTAATTTCACCTTTAGCAGACGCAAGAACAGGAAGTGACTTAGTTGCTGTCAACAAAAAAGCATCAAAAACAAGAGCTATATCAGATGCTTCATTTTCAGATTCTGATGTGTCAATTATTATCTTATTGTCTTTAATGTACTTTAGTAAATCAGTAGGATTATTAGTGTCAACTGATTCTGAAAGCTGTTTTATTGTTAAATGTGGGTAATCTATTTCTTTAATGCTCTCAAAATCATATTTGAGAGAAATACTATTATCAGTTTCTGGCATTTTTTATCCCTTTGTTAAATGAGAAAAGTAAAATTAAGTTTATAAATTAAGAAAGCATATTATCGCTTGAAAAACAAAAAGTCAAATATATTTTTTATTGACTAATAAGCGATTAACAATGTATATTAGAAAAAAAAAGGAGGAAGATAGTGAGTATTTTACATAGTAAACGCTCTGGCATGTATATATATGAGCAAACAAAAATAATGATGAAAGATGAAAAAGTTACATTTATTGAAACTAAGAAAGCGACACAAAATTTTATATCTATTCCAGTTAAAAACACTCAATTTTTAGTATTAACTTCTGGTTGTTCTATTACAAGCGCTGCGGTTAAACGACTGGCAGAAAATGGGGTTAGTATATTATTTGCTTCAGGTGGTGGAACTCCAGTCTTTATGACATCAAATGATGAATATAGACCTACGGAATATATGCAAAAATGGGCTTCTATATTTTTTGATGATAATAGAAGACTAAGTGGAGCTAAGCAACTACAAAAAGATAGAATCAAGTTGATTTCTGAACAATATAAAAGTCAAGATTTTCTAAAACATATTAATATAGAACCACATTTAGTTATCTATTCAGAAAAAATAAATAGTGCTAAAGATAATTATCAGCTTTTAAGTGCTGAAGGAGAATTTACAAGAAAAATATATGGAATACTATCTAGAGAGTTTGATTTTGATGATTTCAAAAGAAATCATGGGAAAAAAGATTCACAAGATTTAGTGAATTCTTATCTAGATTATGGAAATTATTTAGCTTATGGCATGGGAGCTAGTACACTTTATGCTTTAGGCATATCTTACGCTTTCCCGTTAAATCACGGTAAAACAAGAAGAGGTGCCTTGGTGTTTGATATAGCTGATGTCATAAAAGATGCAGTTATTATGCCTATTGCTTTTTATAGTGCATATACAGGAGAGGCTGACAATGAGTTTAGAAAAAGGTGTGTAGCTAATATTTATAAATCTAAAGCTTCAGATAAAATGTTTAGCTCTATCAAAAATATATGCGAAAATATATAAAAGGGGTAAAATATGCTATGTATGATAGTTAGTGAGTGTCAAGATAAAGCATTTAAAAGAACAAAAAGAATTGTCTCCAACTATTTATCGCAGATAGGAAGGCGAACTTGGAAAGGAAATATTACTGAAGAAGGTCTTGAAGAGCTTTATTCCGAATTAAAAACAAAAAGCAGTAAAAATTCATCTATACAATGCTTTATTATTAAACAAAAAGATTTTTTAAGAATCTGGCATATAGGAAACAAAAATGCATTAACAGAAAATGGTGAATATGCTTTTGCAACAACCAAAAAAGATTATCTATCTAACGAAAAAGCAAGAAATAGCTATCAAAGAGTTTCTTTATTAGTATCACATATTTCAGGATTATTACATGATATTGGGAAGATAAACAAACAGTTTCAGGAAAAAATTGTTGCCAATAATATAAAAATATCATCAGATTATGTTCGTCATGAATATATTAGCTTATATGTGTTCTTTAATGTTGTTGCTTTTTCCATAAAAAAAATAAAAGAAAATCAAAAATATAAAATATCAGATTATATTGATATCAATGTTATAAATTTTCTTTCAGATAAAAATAATTTAGTAGAAGCTTTTAGTTTTTCTTTAGATAAAGGACTTTTTGATGACAAAAATATTTCTGAAAACAGATTTGAAGAGATAAAACAGTTTAATGTTCTAAAAAAGAATAAAACAACTATTTTATACAACATATTCGCATTAATAATATCTCACCATAAGCTTCCTAATAGTATAGGAGAGCCTGTTGAAGATGATCCTTCAATGAAAACTGGATATTTCAAACCTTCACTAGAAAAATTCTTTAATTTAGCTCAATTAAATAGAAAAGGATTAAATTTTAACTTTGATCACGATAAATATAACTTTATGGTTGACTCTAATAGTAAATTTATAGAATCTCTTTCTTCAAGATTTAATGAGTTACTTTTTAATCTTGTTGATAACAAAGATTTAACGTCAATAAATACAGAAAACTTCTTAGCTTTAAATATGTTTTATAACAGAATATCAATTATGCTTGCAGATAGATATTTCTCTAGCATCAAAGATCCAGAAACTATTTACGACGAAAAGCAGTTTTACGCTAATAGTGTCATAGTAAGCGAAAAGCCAAAATATGCTCAAACAGTTGAGGAACACCTAATAGGTGTTGCTAAGCATACTCATTCAAATCTAAGAAGAATTTATAATATGTTGGAAAACAAAGATTTACCAGCCATAGAGTCTGGAAGAATTCCATCAACATTAAAAATATCAGGTGTAGATAAAGATAATAGATTTTACTGGCAAGACGACATGATAATAAAAACAAAAAGGAAACACAGAGAGGGCATTAAAGAATCTGGTTTCTTTGGAAATATATGTGCTGGAACTGGCACAGGAAAAACAAGAGCTAATGCTAAGTTAATATCAGCTTTAAGCGACGAAGTAAGATATACCCTAGGGGTTGGGTTAAGAACGCTAACATTACAGACAAATAGTGAGTATTTAGAGGATGTAGGACTAAATAAGAAAGATGTAGCTATGCTAATAGGCTCTGAGGCTTCTAAAAAAATGTATGAAAGAAACCGACAAGAGCATAAAAATACTGGAACCTATGCTGACAATGAGGATGAGATTGCAGGAGAGTTTTTATCTTATTTGGAAGAATCAAATTTTGTCATAGGCGATGGAATGGCAAGCATATTAAAGCCTAAAGAACAAATAATGGTTCAGACACCAGTTGTTGTTTGCACAACTGACCATATTATTGGAGTATCAGACTTAACAAAAGGTAGACATTTATCATCTTCATTAAGAGTGATGACCTCTGATCTAATACTTGATGAAATAGATTCATACAGTAATATGGATCTAGTAGCTATAGGGAAACTAATTTATCGAACAGGAATGTCGGGAAGAAAAGTAATAATATCATCGGCAACAGTTGGTTCTTCAATAACTCTTCCTTTATTTAAAGCATACTATGAAGGATATAAAAAATATTGTGAATTAATGGATATAGAATGTAATATATTTTCTGGATGGTTTTCTGAGTATGCTGATATAAATAAAATACTAAAGATAAAAGACACAAATCATTTTAAAGAAAAAAATACTTCATTTCTTTCATCTTTTATTGAAAAGATTGACAATGGAATCACTAGAAGGAAAGGCGAACTAATTGATACTAATGAATTAGAAAGTGAAGAAGCAATCTATAAAAAGATTTTCAATCATTGTCATCAATATCATGACAATCACCATACAAAACATCCCGAAAAAGAAATTCGAATTTCGTTTGGTGCCGTTAGGTTTAATACTGTAAAGAAATGTCGTAATTTTTTTAAATATCAACTTAATTTTGAATCTAATAGAGTAATAAAGAGTTTATGCTATCATTCTAAGAACATGCCCTTTATTTTAAATATACAAGAAAAAGAATTAAATAGCTTACTTAAAAGAAAAAATAAAAATGATATATTTAAAAACCAAAAAGTTATTGATGCTGTAAATATGGCCGAGTCTGCTGGTGTTTCTGATATTATGTTTATAATGTCAACTACATCTATTGAAGAAGTTGGTAGAGATCATGATTTTGATTATGGCATAACTGAGCCGACTTTATATCGCTCTATAATCCAGTTTGCAGGAAGGATCAAAAGACATAGAGTAGAAGAGGTCAATGAAGTAAATTTTGGTATACTAAATAGAACCATTAATGAAATACTTTCAGACGGTAAAGGTAAAGTGTTACTTGATAAGCAATCAATAATAAATAAATTACAGAAAAATTCACTTAAGAATTCAAGAAAAAGTCAACATCCAGAAAAATTCTGGAATGATATGAACGCCTCAGATTTCAATGAGTTAATTAACTTAAATAACTTAAAAAACATAACGGCGAAAAATACACTTTGTGAAGAGCAAGATTGCAATGATTTATTGTCACTTTACGAATATAAAAACAAAGAATTCTTTCTTTCTTTGTCAAATAATGCAAAAGGGAATGTTTATTCACTTGAGAATTATATTTATACATCTGATTGCACATTAACAACAGAACATTACGAAGCTAATAAATTTAGATTTTCATTGCGTTCAATGGTGTTTTTCCAGAAAGATTTCAATAATAAAACTACTTGGTTTAAATATATTGATGGCAAAAAAGATGCTCAAGATAGTGCCGTTAACGCTCAAAGCAGTGTTGACTATGTAGCCCTAGAAGATAAATACAATCGAATCTTAATTTCAGAAGAAGAGTATGAAGGTGAATATCAAAGTATTATTGAAGACTTAAATATTGAATACAAAGATTATATGAAAGAATATTTAAGATCCATATCAATCAATATATATGATGAAGTTGATATTAACTTCAATATCGATTTTAACATGGCAATAGGAGGAAACAGGTAATATAAAAAATACAATGTTTTTAGTTAGTTTTTATAGTACTACTTATTTATTGCTTTTTTGCTTAAAATATTGTAAAGCAATGTGAAAGGCTCTTTAACATTGTATTTTTATTGATTTTTGATGTTTGTTATGATATAGTCTATATATAGCAACATTAGAAATACCATTCACCACCGTATAGGTGGCTTATAGACCGACTTAAAACCACTTATCGACGAATTGGCAATTCACCACCGTATAGGTGGCTTATAGATGCTTGCCCCTGTGGGTTGGCCTGGCTTATAGATTCACCACCGTATAGGTGGCTTATAGAAGTCCGCTTTTTCTCTGGTATGTATTCACTGCATTCACCACCGTATAGGTGGCTTATAGACATAAATATACCCACATCTTGATTAACTTCTAATTCACCACCGTATAGGTGGCTTATAGATCTAAAATTATTAGCACCATTTAAAGTTGAGGATTCACCACCGTATAGGTGGCTTATAGAATAGATGCTCACTGTCTCTGAACCTTTTGTCTATTCACCACCGTATAGGTGGCTTATAGAATAAATATAATAAATATAGCAAGGAGGCTTTTATTCACCACCGTATAGGTGGCTTATAGACAGTCTTAAAATCTAACTTGTGTTATAATGTAATTCACCACCGTATAGGTGGCTTATAGAAGATACAAAATAATCATCTATAAATAATTCAAATTCACCACCGTATAGGTGGCTTATAGATCTTGCTCTTTTTTCTCTCTGTATCTGAAATAATTCACCACCGTATAGGTGGCTTATAGAGTCGTCTATTAAAAGGTCATAGTTAGGTGAATATTCACCACCGTATAGGTGGCTTATAGAATATGTCTTGCAAAAGCTATAGCAGGCTCTAAATTCACCACCGTATAGGTGGCTTATAGAGGTATTTGGTTCTATATTCACGACTATATTTAATTCACCACCGTATAGGTGGCTTATAGATATAAGTATATTGCTTGTAGGTTTAAATATCTATTCACCACCGTATAGGTGGCTTATAGAAAAGACAGGAAAAAGATTTTAGCAGTAATTAAATTCACCACCGTATAGGTGGCTTATAGAAGCAGAGCTGGCGGAGTTATTGAGTAAGTAAAATTCACCACCGTATAGGTGGCTTATAGAATATTTTCACGGAGCTGATTTAACACGAGTTAATTCACCACCGTATAGGTGGCTTATAGAGCAATTAAGTTGATAATAACTACCAAGTGTATATTCACCACCGTATAGGTGGCTTATAGATTGGATGTAGCAAACCTTGGAAGACAAGTTCTATTCACCACCGTATAGGTGGCTTATAGAGGCAAAATAACACGAAACAATCGAGCTAAAAGATTCACCACCGTATAGGTGGCTTATAGAAATTGAAATACTTCCAGAAAAAGTATTGACAGATTCACCACCGTATAGGTGGCTTATAGAATTAACTGCTACGGCTTGCCTTCTTCCTCCACATTCACCACCGTATAGGTGGCTTATAGATACTCCTTCCCTTTTTAAACTATCTTGATATAATTCACCACCGTATAGGTGGCTTATAGAAAAAATTTCTAGAACTGATGAGCGTTATCGTGATTCACCACCGTATAGGTGGCTTATAGATGGAGGCAATCGACTTACCTCCACAGGTAATTATTCACCACCGTATAGGTGACTTTTAGAAGATAGCTCTTTGACATCAAAAATATTAGAGAAAACTTTATCGGGAAAAAAGATGTCAAACTTTTTACGGAAGATTTTAATGTTTAAAGCTTTTTTAGTTTTTATCTTGGATATATATGCTTTCAATAGATATGCTCCATATTTATTTTATAAAGTATTATAGCTTACTATAAGATAAATATCAAGAAGAAAAAGCTCTAATAAAAGTTGATTTATTACAAGCAAAATGCTAAAATATATACAAATAAATGAAGATATCCACATGATTAAAATCACTTTAGATAAAGAAGATATCGCTAACGCAACAAGATTTTATATAGACGATTTAATATTTAGGCAAAAAAATAAAGACAGGTTTACTAAATTTGATTCTGAAAACGATGCTTTCCTTGGAGCTTTAGGTGAAATTGCTTTTTAAAAATACCTACTTACATCAGGCTTCAAAGATAATGATGATTTTGTAAGACTTGAAGAAAAGAAAGAAGATCCTAATTTTTCTCAATATTTTACAGAAATTAATGGTGTAAAACATGATAAGTGTGATTTTTTACTTAAATTGTTTTACGGAAATGACGGTGCAAGTAAAGGTGCTCTTCGAATAGATGTAAAAACATAAAAATATGTTGGAAAATACGATAATAATTGGCAATTTGCTGTTAATGAACATACTGTAAATAAAATACATAATGAAAAAAGTAGCATACACCTTTTTGTTTTTCAGTTTGCTAAAGATGGTGTTAAAGAGTGCTTAAATCAAGATTTCTCTTGGCTTAATGAAAAACAATTATTGGAAGCAAAAGAAAATACAGAACAATATATTAAAAAAGATAATGTTAGTATTGATATACTAGGTAGTATGAAACCTACTAAAATCCTAAGTAATTCAGAAAAATTCGAAAAAGGTGAAGTATTTAGAATAAATATAAATAATGGGAATATAAAACCATTTACAACACAATCACCTATGTATAGATTTCATCTCAAATACTTAGATGATGTCGAAAAAATATTGCCAGCAAGAAAACAAAAGTTTGACAAGAAAAGAGTAGAAGAGTATGCTAAACAACTTGATTCAAAACATTATGTAAAAATAAATAACGGAACAAATGAATGCCTATTTCCTTATGACAAGGTATATTTAAATAGCCAATTTCAAAACATGCAACAGATGTTGCAAAAAATTAGTCAGAAACCTCAAAGGGCTTATCATCCATGAACAAAGTTTTCATTAAGAAATTAATAAAAAAAGCGAAAATCTCAAATTACCCTAATGAGCTTATTCAAAAGGTTGACGAAGATCTATTTAGCGCCTTTAAGCAAAGCCAATCAAGCTTTGGTGATTATTTGATCACCCCCGAAACAACTGAACTTTCCAAGAATGCTATAACTCCAGAGATATTTTCTTTATTAGAAGAGTTAAAGCTATCTATTGAAGATGGGCAATATCAAACAGGAAGTTATTATACTAATAAAAGATTGATTAATCATATATATAACGACATTAGCTTAAAAGATAAGGATATTATTGATCCATCTTCGGGCTCAGGAAACTTCTTAGTTCAGGCTATCTTGTATCTCAAAGATATTTTTGAAAACAAAGACCAAATGATTAGCTATATTACTAAACATCTTTTCTTTAGTGATATAAAAGAAGCCTCATTAAATACTTATATTAAAAGATTAAGATTATTTTCTATAGATTATTTTAATGAGGATTTTAATGAAGAAGATATTTCTTTAATAAAGCATCATGCTCTTATAGGTGATTTTTTAACAACACCTATTTCAAGAAAATTTGATATTATTATTGGCAACCCTCCTTACTTAGGTGTTAAGTCATTAGGAAAAACCTATTTAAAGGAATTAAAAGAAGTCTTCGGATATACTGACGACCTATATAGTTTGTTTACAATAAAGTCACTACAGTTATTGAAGGATGATGGATTTTGTTCTTTTGTTACATCATCAACTCATATGACCATTAGAACAAAAAAGCATATGAGAAACGCTTTGGTTGATAAAGGGTTATATAAAATTATTCTAAATCACGAAAATAATTTTGACATCAAAACTCAAACAGCCACCTTTTTTGTTAATAAAAGGATGAAAAAAGACACAATAGAAACTTATAGCGAAGACAGCTATGGTAAACTTAATTTTATTAAAAACATTGACGGAAACAACAGGTTCTCTTTAGCGAAAGATGATAAAACACATAATGAGTTTCAAAAGGCCATGGATATTTATGAAGAATATAAAGAACATATGGTGAATGCTAACTCACTTAGAAAATTTAGCCAAACAAAAGAATTTAAAGACCTTATTGAGAACAATGATGTGGTTCCATTAGGTTTGATTGCTTTCGTGGCTACAGGCGTGGATTTTAAAGGCAATAACGCGATGACCTTGTACTCTCTTGATAACAAGAAGTTTAATCATATAGAAAGTGAAAGTGAAATAGAGTATGCGTGTTCTATTAATGAATTTCAAAATGGACTCGATGAAAAATCTGGAAAGAAATACATTCCTGCAATTAAAGGTAAAGATAGGTTATTCGTTAAATGGAATAAAGAGCATTTTGAGCACTTAAAAGGTATTAAAGCACCACTTAGAAATCTATCTCTATATGGTGATAGTGATTTACTATATTGTAAAACTTCAACGTATGAGTTCCATGTTGTTGATAAGCATACACTATGTATCAATACGGCTGGCGCTTGCTTTATTCGTCCTATTATTGATATCAACATAGAAGATATATTATCTCAAATAGATAATAGCGAATATAAAGAATATATTAAATTAAATATCAATAATAGCTTGTGTATAACGCCTAATGATTTAAAGTTGATACCGATAAATATTAAATAAATTTCAATATGTAAAGATGGAGATAAAATATGCTAGAACAATGGTTTGATATATCTAAAAAAATACCTAAAGAAGAACTGGATTCAGCCTTAGAGCAAATGGTGCTTTATGCATATAAAGACCGATTAGATCCTAATAGTAAAGAGGTAAAAAAAGAACTTAGAGATTTCAAGAAAAAAGTTAAAGAGCATAATAAAAGATTTCCTTTTGACTTCAATAAAAATATTAAGAATATTATAGCCTACTCTTTTAATGATAACGATTTGATTGAAGTGAATAACATAGAAAGATCAAATCTATCTGCTGATAATAAAAGAAAAGAAATAAATAAAATACTTAGAAAAACATCAAAAGAAGAACTAAATATTATTGTAGTGGGTGGAGATAGTTACTTTTTTGATGTTGACAGCAATAATGTAATGCAGAAAAAAGATAATGGCAAAACTATCATACTAGGAAAAGGTGATATTAAACTAGAATGTAGGAAATCGAAAAGACAAAAACTATACTTCCATGGAATAATAAAGACACAAAGATTTATAGATCAAAATTTTAAAGGGTAAAAAATGAAACCACAAAACTTAAATAACGTTTCCAACGAAAAAGAATACAATTTAGATGAAGACCATGAACATGAAAGAGAAGACGGATTGAAGGTAAAGTGCGAAAATGATGGTGAAACATATCTTAAAGAAGTGGATGCTACTTTAATGCATTTTACTGTAATTATTAAAAAAGACGGTTATGAAACCGAATTACAATATGGTGTCTTAGACAATGAAGAAAGTTTTGATAAAGAGTTTTTTTTTGAAAAACATGGTGATACTCTCAAAAACGAATTTAACGAAGAACAGATTAACTATATTACTGAAAATGTAGGTATTACAATTAATAATCATTTATCTTACGATTATCCATGTTCAACACTAAAAGAAGAGTATGAATTAGCCACTGAATTTTTTGGTGCTACTGGTATTGAAGTCAATAAAGTAAAGATAGTGAAGAATGATGAAAAACATAATTGTATCACCACCATTGATTATCACGATGAAAAATACACGTTAAATCTTCAAGTGGAGAAAAAGGGTAACTTATATGAAGTTGATATGGAAAGTTTAGATATTGATACCAAAAATAATAAAGATTTTAAGGAAAAAATAAACAAAGGATTTACTAATAGTGTGGTGTCTAAGCATTTTGACCTCAAAGATATAGAAGGGAAAATTAAGAAAAATATAGAAAGTGGTATAGCAGAAAAACAAAAAAAAGGGAAGAAACTTAAGGAGTTCTCTAGTTTCGATTTTTAAAATATAGATAGATTAAACTAGAAAAAATATTTATCTAGTTTAATCTATCTACTCCTATTTCATAATACTTATTAAAAATTTCAGTTCCAACAAAATCCCTGTTCAACTCTTTGGCCGCAACAAGAGTGCTAGCACTACCAAAACAGGGATCATAAATGGAATCACCCTCTTTTGACACAAAATCTACAATTTGTTTCAATAAAGCAACAGGTTTTTCTGTTTTATGGTTTTTACTTTTTCCTGAAGTGGTTCTTGCAATAATGTTTTTCATCTCTTGTGTTAATGGCTTGTTTTTGCTAGCAATGATGAAACATTCAACACCAGACAGCCACATGAATTGACCATTAACAGGAGAAGGGTTACTTTTTTCCCAAATACCTATTGAAGTATAAAATCCAAACTTTTCAAGTGTTTTAGATAGCGGCGTCAATTGCTCTGTTGCACAAAAAATTACAACATTTTCTTCAACTACTAAATTAATAAGTGAACAAAACTCAGGTAAATTAAAACTAAGCTCATCAGCGTTCTCTTTATCGAAAACCCTAATGCCAGCACTTTCACGATTAACGACATCATAGGGAATATCAGTAATTACATGGGTAACTTTTTTATTGTTTTCAATCATATCTCTCATAAAAGAAATACAATCAGTATTGTAAATTTGATTAAGCATATTTTACCCACTCCCGATCAATGTTTTTTTCAATAATTTCGTTGGAATCCGTTAATACAGTATCATGATTATTCGATGAAACGCGAATCAAATGCTCAATGTAATCATCACTCCTAATAACTGTATTTTTGCAATGTTCGTTAAACACAGCCTTGCTTGCTTTTTTTTTCCATATATATAGAAGACGTTATCAACATCAGGAATAACCATCAGCCTAGTGCTATATCCTTGTTCAATAAGAAACTCTCTAGTCAAACTGATAGTATCTATATCAACGCGGATATAAACAGTGCCAATGTTTCCATTTTTGAAGTCAATATTTAAGTCAGAAACTTTATTTTGTTCAATAAAAATCAACTCAACTCTTTCGAGTGCTTGTCTTTTTTTCTTTGTACTGGGTTGTTTTTTTATGCTATTCATTAAATTTTCTCTTTAAAGTTGAATGTATATATTATAATAATTGACCAAAAATGTCAATATTTCATTTATTAAGTTTTATAGCTTGCAATAATACGCTATATACCCTACAATATCAAGCATAGAAATTCATGAAATATAAGAACCATATTGGTTTTAAAAATTCACTTAAAATATTGAAAGGGAAAAATATGAAAAATATATTTAGTAAAACTTCAATGCTGGGGCTTTTTGTATTGTTGTTTTTTTGGGCTTTATTAATCCCGACCACTGAGATTGGACTCAATAATATTAAATCTTTCTTCACTTTTATTCCTAGTGAACATAGATATGTAGCTGAGATGTTATCTGAAGATGAAAAAACAGAATATCAAAAATCAGATATGGATGAAGAGCTTGAAGATATACGAAAAATGTTGATTATGGAGCATCAGAAAGAAGATTCCCCTCTATCTGCTTTTTTAAGTCAAGATACGATACGTGATTTAGATATACTACATCATATTGATATATTAGGGTTCTTCTTTATAAATAAATACCCTGTAGAATTAACTCAAAAATATGATTATGGACATATTAGTTATTATAGAGATATCAGTTCTTACCAAATAACCGTATGATATATATCGCTTCAAAAATGGTAAGGTCTATAATACGGATCTTAATGCGACGTATAACATTGCAGCGAAATACTTTCTGCGAGATCGTGAGGTCAAGCAGTTGGACAAGGCAAATGATCCTTGCTCCAAATCGAGAATGCCGATTACTTTATCACTTCTCTGGCAACAGGTAAGTGCGTAAGGTAAAGAATCCGCGATTCTATTCTATGAATGAATCGTCGGAGTATTCAATTATATGTTTCCAACTTCGATTCAGTTAGAAGCATAGGGTTATTTTATTATTTGGTTAATCCGCTAAACGATATTGCGCATTTTGTTGGGGTGAATTACATTAACAATATCCCCCTAAGTCGCTTTGTCTTACTGTTGTTTATGCCGATGAGTTTACTTTTATATATGCAGGTGATATCTTCTATTGATGATGTCGTAAGAGAATACAATAAATATAAAGAAATAGGGTATTAGCAAAACTTACCCTAGGTAAAATAGCCTAGGGTTAATTAAAATATTTTTACAAATCTCAAAAGGAGAGTGTTATGAAAAAGATAAGTTTATCTATAGGTGTTTGTCTACTGGGTCTAGCTGTTTCATCGACGGCTCTAGCTCATGATTATAAAAAAGACTCACATACAGAACAAAAGAAACATCAACATAAAGAAATCATGGAAAAACATCATAAGCATAAGAAAATGATGCACAAAAAAGGCTTTGATCACAAAAATAACATGAAAAAAGAGAAACATGAATATAAGAAAGATTTTTATGAAAAACATAAAAAGCACATGGACTCTCTAGAATTTATTGATGTCAATTACAATGTGACACTAAAAGGTCAACCATTGTTTGACGGATATATGCAACTACCACATACCCCTGAGAAGATAAAAACACTAGATGAAATGATGGATAGTGATGTGTATGATATTCCAGTAGGGTCTGTAACCTATAGTCAACGATTTAATCCTTTAGCATCCGATGAAGACCTTGGCTCAGATACGCTTTTTGTTAAATATGATGCTGAAGACAAAGAAGTTGAATTCAATATCGTGAAAGATGGCAAACTAATCTATCAGACAGGTGTTGATTACAATAAAGGGAATAAAGCAGTTAGGCATCTAGGTGATTATAAGCTCCGTGTAAGCTTCAAGAATGCAGAGTAAGGAAAAGCCTTAACAGAATAGAAAAAGCCCCTAAAAAGGGGCTTTTTTGCACCTTAAGGCTTAAGAGAAACAGTCTCTAAAAGTATCCGCTCGACTCTTTTTCAAGAAAACTTCGTTAATTTCAAAAAGGTCATCTCTGTGTTTAAAATCTATTTGTTCTATATCTTGCTTATAGTGTTTTACTAAAAATTGTCTGGTGACAAGAGAAGCCAAGAAGACTGATATTATCAATAACCAAAAAACACCCAACATCTCTATGCTTAGTAATGGAAAATTAACATTGCTAAAAACAATAAAACCTAAAACTATCGATGCTATTAAAGGAATTCCTTGGATTAAAGATATTTTACTTAGTAATTTCTGGTCTTTTTTGTATTTTTGCTCACAAAATTCTATTTTTGACTTCAATAAAAGTTCGTGTTCTATAACAAAATACATATCATTATCAGGACTTGTTGTGTTTTTAAGATCTATTAGTTCGTCTTTTGAGAGTTCTCTCATTTTTAATTTAATAGCATCTCTTTTAAATGGATCAAACGGCGCATAAGAACGCCTTTCTTCTTCTAGTAAACTCTCTAAAGATAATAACGAGATATCATCGTTTTCATTCTCTTCAGTCATATGAAACTCCTTTAATTTTAGGTGGTGAAGATATTAATTTAAACAATAAAGAATGTAATCCTTCCTTTCAAGAAAATCAAATTCATTAGCGGTAACAGGCCCCATATTGCCATCAACAATAACAGCTTCATGTAATGAACAAAACTCTAAGATAGCCTGGCTTGAAGGATATTCTGGGAATTTATTGAAAAATTTATATTGTTCTAAATCAATACTAGATACTTTATTTTCGTGCTTAACCTTATCTTCACAGTAAATATAGGTTGGTTTTTCATAGAATAAATGACTATTTATACTCATTTCACTATATCCTTTGTTAACAACTTTATATTCATTACCATTGCAAACATTTTCTAGATAAGCAGGATTATTCACAATTTCATCTCTTTCTGAGTCAGTTGTTATTTCCTTGGTGTATCGATAATTTTCTATTTCTAAATCAGCCACTCTACCTTCGACTGTTTTACTTATATCATTTATAGCCAAAGGTATTGCACTTATTATTGTAGCCAAAAGACCAAAAGATATTGCACCCAACAATACTTGCCAAAAAGGGGTTTTATCATACTTTTTGTTATATGATTTAACAAGCAAGAAAAGAAATATTATAATAAAAGTAGAAACAAAAAAAACAATTATTAAATCTGTATTCATGTATTTAACCTCAATATATTAGTTTAATTTTAAGTATGATGTCTATCAATAATCATTCCAAAATTATCAGAGTTTCTCGCATCATTAACCACCTTTCTTAAAGTTTTCTCATCTACTTTTCGACCAAACTTATGAAAACTCTTCTTCAATTGCATAATGCCAAGATCTTGATTTTCCTTTCTTAACTCGCCTATTACCTCTTTCTCTTCATCTACACTAACGATATGGTTCATAATAATATCCTTTGTTTTAGTAAAACTATATATAATTTAAACTATTTCTTACTTTAAGTCAATGATATGTTGATTATCTTAGCATGAGTGATATAATTGAAATCAAAACAAAAGGAGTTAATTATGGAAAAAACTAATGGAATGCTATTCACTAATATTGCTCTCAATTATTCGTTAAGGAACGAAGAAGCGGATCTTGCAATAGCAAATATGTTAGATAACAAAGATGAATTACCTTTAGATGTAGTAGCAGAAAATATAAATGAATACCTAGAAAATGTGAATAAAAAGAATATATTAGTTGGAGTGAAAGGTGCTAAATATTTTTATGACAATGAGAGAAAATCTATTGTTTTCAGTCCTTCGTATACTCATGAACAAATATTACTAGGGAATGGGGAAATAAATCTCTTTGCTAGAGTAGATAAAGATGCAGATGGTAAAGACATTTTAAATATGGTTTTTTCTATGTCTTCTGATCCTGCGTTAAAACGATTATTAAAAGCTTTATCTGAATAGATATATTTAGTTATTAAATTATATACTGTTTATTGTTTAATAGATGGATTTAAGAAATCTACACGATGATCTTTTCCAATATTTTATCGTTTTTGCGCGGGAGACCTCGCCCTTCAGGGCGGGGTAGTTGACTATAACAAAAAACAAATTTTTGATTTTACTCCATGTGAAAGACTATTTTTTAAAGCATAGGGTTCTATCATTTTGATTAAAAACCAAATCTGATGCTCCTTTATGGAAAGCTATATTTCCTATGATTTTCTGACCTACTTCTTTTTTGTTTAGTCGTTCTACGCTTATAATTTCTCCTTCCATAAAAACCACAGGTACTCCTAAAGCTCTTGTTTGAGCTGTCATCATCATAAAACGAGATATATTTTCTGTTTCTATGTCATCATTATTTAATAATAATTTAATTAAACCACTGATGGCAAAGAACGTTCTTTTGCTTCCAATAATATTAACTAAATTCTCTTCCATGACTGTTAAAAATAGCTCAAAGAATTGATTAAGTTTTTCAGAATCAAGATCTGATGCTTCTACAAATAACACTTCACTTTTATAGCCATCCCCTAATATTGATTTCAAAAACACTGACTCAAAACTATAATATTCGTTAGAAGAAGAATATGAAGAGTTAAAGCACTCGTTTTCTCTAAGTATCTCATTTGCATCTCTATATATTACTTCTTTTTTAGGTAATATTTTTCTTACCTGCTTTAAGAAAGAATCTCTAGATAGATAAAAAGGTGTCTTTTTATCAAAACTTAATATAACAATAGGTCTATCATCATGTAGATGGAGCAAATCATAAAGAACATGATGATCTGTCACGTTAGTTGAGTCAATCAGCATTCGGTTATGAAAAATATCTCTTTTCTGAATTTCTCTTTTATTTTCTCTTTTATTATTAAACATATATCCCCTTTAAATTAGTTAAATGAATTGATTTTATATGTCATAGCTCACCATCGTAATACCTTGCAACCGCTTCTACTGCAAAATAACGTTCTCTTTCAGTATCTCCATAATAATATTGTCTCAATACTTCTTTTGTATTATTCCCATTATATCCAAGTTTTTCGCTAAGCCACCAAGCTTTAACCTCATAATTTGCGCACAAACTAGTTTCAAGATCAGATACAGTTATTCCTAACTCTGATTCTATCATTTCCCAGTTAAATCTATGAAAACCAAAGCCGACTGAGCTATCAGTTTGCTTCATTGTTTCATGAAGGTCAACGTCACCCATGTATGCGTAAGCCATTGCTTCCAATAAAGAATGTTCTACGCCATAACGTTGCTCAAAATTAACACTACAATTGATCTTCAATAACTCTCGATTAGAAGACTCATTAGCCATGGATACGGAAAATAATGATAAAGATAGTGGCAATGCATAAAAAATTGTTTTCAATATAAAGTTTCCTTTGAGTAAAAGAGTGTATTTATACTTGAAATCATACTTTACATAGTATATTGTGTCAAGCAAATACGAAAACAAAAGAGGTTTTCTTGTTTTATATAATGTCAAAAAGGCTTTACATCTACTTAAATAAAGTATATACTTAATGAAATTTAAAAGAAAGAGGCTTATATGGAAAAGCAAATTGAGATGGTCGGTAAAGAGTGGGATAAGTGCGAAGCGCTTTCGCAAGAAAGTAAAGATGAATGCAGTGACTTTACTGATAGGACTTACAGAAACTGGGTTATGTTTATGATGTTTTGCAAAATGGAAGATTCTCAGCTTAAAGTGGCAATTTTTGAACACTTAAAAAGCGAAGGTTATATTGTTCGCAAAAACGATTCCATAGAAGAATAGAAGTTATAGAAAGAAGGAAAATCTCCCTCTTTTCTATTTGCAGACTACTATATATGTTTCATACAGATTTTTTGTTTCCAAGAAATTGTCGTCTAACATCGTGTAGTCATTAGTCTCACACATAGATCTGTCAGGTGGTATTTCTTTGTTCTGGAAGCTATTGAATATGATGATTGTGTTGTATCCTCTCTCTATTAAGCTTTCTGTGTGCATTTGGTTATACATATTGACAACAAAAGCGTTAAGTAGCGCAGAAAAGAGAATCAATACAGCCGCTATTATTAATTTCATCGGAACATCTATTTTGACAATAAATAGAATAGGAAATAACACCAAGTAGAAAATAACTAATGGTGTAGATAATGCCGTTATAAGCATAGAATGACTTAAATACAAACTATTCATGGCAATCTCCTGAAACTTATATGATATCACTATAGCATCTTTATGAAAATAAACAACCTCAACAACAAAAAAGCCTGCTAAATGCAGGCTTATTTAATAAAATGGGCATTAAATTTAATCAAAAAGTATCATAAACATAATGACCACCAGATTCACCACGCTTAAGTGCTAACACCTCAACTTGATCTGGTTTAACACCACCCATACCCGGTGTTCCTGTAGGCATTCCCGGCACACTTAGTCCAGCGATAGCAGGCTTTTCTTCTAGAACACGCTTAATCTGGTCAGAAGGGATGTGTCCCTCAAAGATATAGCGTCCAGAAATAGTAGAATGACAGCTACGCATAGAGTGATCAAGTCCATGCTCGTCCTTAATATCCATGAAGTTACTTGTTTCAATAACTTCAACATCAAAACCATTGTTTTCAAGATAATCAACATGCGCACCACAACAACCACAAGTAGGACTCTTGTAGACAGTCGCTTTTATTTCATCAGCTTCTACCTTTGAAGAAGGCAGAAGAGCGATAGAAAAAGGAGCAACGAACAGTGTTCCAAGTATCAACTTACTTGACATTTTCATCTTCTTTATTTTTTTCATTCACATCTCCTATAAAAACCATAAAGCAATATTATACCACAAACAAATATAATAAACATTATGAAAAAGAAAAGAAATGACCTCAATCATTTTTTAATAAATAATATTCTTATTGACAGAAAAAGCTATAAATGATAGTATATACATTAAAAGCAATAAAGTATTTAACAAATGATATTTTCTTTAGTGAGCCACAATATCAAAATGATAAACTTAATACTTTTTTAACTAACAATCAGAAAAAAAAACTAGATGATCTTAATATAGA
>Ga0208063_1000112_pt1 | contig 25786 bp, 30 predicted proteins | sample DeeseametaMP0203_FD_184219 | JGI IMG/M metagenome (GOLD analysis project Ga0208063, IMG submission 184219) | Marine microbial communities from the Deep Atlantic Ocean - MP0203 (SPAdes) | ecosystem: Environmental > Aquatic > Marine > Oceanic | place: South of Cape Verde, Atlantic Ocean... | reverse complement strand
GCAAGGTGGTTTTGCACCTAAGCCGCAAAACGCCCCTCAGGGCGGTGCATCAAATCCTATGGAACCAACAATAGATTTTGATGACGACATTCCGTTTTAGACAAAGACAAAAATGTAAATGTTGATAAATAACCTTGAAAGCCGCTAATAAGCGGCTTTTAAGTAACTACACGTTTTAGTACAAAAGGTGCAGTGTCTATCTACCATTTAACGCCTTAAAGTCACTCAAAACGCGCTATTAGCGTCTTTCTATAGGCTAAAAATTGAATAGCACATATAACTAAAAAGCAGCCTGAGTAAGTCACTAACTGAGCAATTGGCTCGGGGCGAACAAAATATTCATGTAACAGCGCCCCAATTAACGTACCCGCCAATAAAACATACGCAACATAGGTAAACAGTGCTTTTTGCTTCTCATTTTTAATAAACAAAAGAGCAAGCATCATTAAACCCACTACCAACTCCAGTAAACCAACGCTATACATATAAATTTTAGCGTTAACGGGCAGTACCTGCGCAAAGTAGCTAAAGGTTTTAACGCTTACTTGCGCTGCTAATAATTTTGGCAGGGCAAACTTAAACATAAAAAGCGCGCTGGCTAAATTTAAAAGGTTACTAAATAAATTCTTCATGAAAGCTTATGCCTTAATAAAGCAGCCGTAAGGTAATAAATGCCAAGGCTGCAATTTAAATGGTTACACAACAGTGCCGCGAATAGGGTAGTTATTTTGCTCTTTAATAAACTTTAAGCCTCTTACAACCACGTCTAACTCAGGGCGTAAATACGGGGCATTAGAAATATTTACAGCTTGCAATATCCCTTGCTCATTTACGACAAACATAGCGGGCTCTGCAAAGTTGTGATCGGTTTCTTGCTCAGAGCGAGGTGAGGAAATATACAGCCCAAGTTGTTTCATTTGCTGCTGTGTTAAACCATAAGCTATAGGAAAGCTAACCGCGAGCGTGTCCATGCTTTGTGTTAGCTGCGCGCGGCTATCTGCAGAAACAGCACAAACGCTCACCCCAAGTGCCTTTAATGCGGGTAATTGCGCTTCTAGTAAATTTAAGTAACGCATACAAAGCGGGCAATGCTTGCCTCTGTATACCACGAGCATTTGCCACTCGGCGCCACCGTGCGGCTTACTTAGATCTGCGGTTGTCCCATCGAGCAAGTGTGCAGTAACTGTTGGAAATGAATTACCGGCTATTAATTTAAATGACTCTGACATAAACACCTCTTTTATACTGATTGTGAATGATTTTTTTTAACAAATAAGTACAGCGCAGTGAGTGCACATAAGCTGATACAGCTAATAAAAATATTGCGAGTGCCTCTTGGGGTATATTCAACAAACGATGTTAAAAATTGCCCAGAAAAAACAGCCATTGTGAAATAAGAGAGGTTACGACCGCGAACAGAGGCTGCGCTACGCTCTACGGTCATATGGTTTAATAGTGGGATGCTAAAACCAAAGCCAATACCGCTAAACACAGCGCCTATTACCAATAACGCTGTACCCGTTTGTAAAAAGAAAGCAAATGATGCCCCATAGCCTATAAATGCCAGCGCAAGTACTTTTTGCTCGCCCATTTTTTTAGTTAACTGAGGCATAAAATGTGCCACAACAACAGCCACTAACGAGATGAAAGAGAGTAAAAAACCTACTTGTTCTTCATTATAATTTTGCGCATGCATTGTGCTGGGTAGTAAAACAATTGCGCTAAAAAACGTGACCATTGCAAGCACAGCCAGCGAATACACATGCTTAAGAGATAAGCCTTTATTTGATATTACGTGCTCTTGTGTTGCTTGTGCCTCTTGTGCTTGAGGGTGATTACGCGGCACAAAAAGTAGCAACATGGCTAAAAATACCCAAGAAATAAGGTACAACGATAATGGTAAAGCCCAATGCTGCACAGCAAGTAGGCCACCTATAAATAGAAATATAACGCCACCTAGCTCTATTGCCATACCTTGCTTAGCAAGCATGCCTAGGCGCGCTTTAACAAAGTACCACTGTGATATTAAAACGGTACAACCGGCCATAACAATTGAGGTAACACCGCCAAGCAAAATACGGTTAGCAAAAACCAACAACGGCCCTTGTAGCCAATATACGCTTGCACCTAAAAAGCCGTATAAAAATAAGCCAATAATTAATGAACGGTAAGCGCCATATTTATCAATTAATTTACCTGCAATAGGCGCAAATATAACAGCCCCTAAAGCCGGTAAGGTCACTAAAAATACCGCACTGTCAGCAACATTTAGGGCTGTTGATATACTGATTAAACCAGGTGCAACCAATGCACCCACCATGATTGTTAAGCAAGCTATACACAGCAAAGTGTAGCTTCCTGCGTTATTGAGTTTATTCATAAGTATTCTCTGTTTTTAAATAGGGCAACTAAGGAGTACTTACGCTTAGTTGCAAGGAGTTAATGGCGGTTATTTTTTTTGCGAGAGAGTTAAAAGCAGCGCTAATGGTAATTAACACTACATTAAGGACAACTACGCCAGGCCACTGGTACAAAGCAAAGGCTTTCACACCAATAATTGAGCCAAAGGCGCCACCTAAGTAGTAGCCGAGCATGTAAACACCATTGATACGGCTTTGTGCGCTTGGGTCTATGCTAAATACGCGGACTTGATTGGCTACTTGTGCGCTAAAAATAGCGAAGTCGATTAAAATAATACCGATAATTAGGGCTATTAGGTTTCCTAAAAAAACGCCTGTAATAGCAAAACCAATTGCGGCAAGTGTGAGTACTATCATGACTAATTTTTTAAAGCTCAGCGCATTGACCCACTTACCCGAAGACTTAGCCCCTATTACGCCAGCTAATGCAATGATGCCAAATAATCCGGCCTCTTGGGCACTGTAGTTAAAAGGTGCATCACTGAGATAAATAGCTAAAGTAGCCCACAGTACATTAAAAGCAGCAAACCAAAGCGCGCCAGTTAAAGTAAACACTTGTAGTGGTTTGTGCTGTTTAAATAACGCTACTGTACTTTTAAGTAGCGGCCAGTAACGTAAGCTAGTTTGTGGTTTATTTAGAGGTAAAAAGAGCCTAAGTAGTACACCAAATAGCGCAGCTAATATTGCAGACATAACAAATACGCCACGCCAACCAAAGTGCTCTCCTACAAAACCGCTTAACGTGCGTGAAAGTAAAATACCAATGGTTAGGCCCATCATTAAGGTGCCCAATGTCGCCCCTTTATTTTCAGCAGATACAAGTGATGCCGCAAAAGGGATTAATTGTTGGGTAATGTTGGCACTTACCCCTATTAAAAATACCGACATTAATAACAGCGGTAAGTTAGGTGTAAATATGGCAAAACTACATGCAATAACCAGTAAGCCCGATAAAATGCTTATTAAGCGACGACGCGCAATAGAATCCCCCAGCGGCGAAATAAACAATAGGGCAAAAGCGTAACCAAATTGAGTAAATGCGGGAATGCTACCAAGTTGTGAATCCGTTAAATTAAACTCGTTACCAATTAGGGGTAAAATTGGCTGGCTGTAATATAGGTTTGCAGCGGTTGCTGCAATGGCGGTTGTCATCAACAATAAAATAAAGCGACTTAACGAGGCGCTTTGCGTTACCAGGGTCATTTTGCTCTCCAACATTAAAAGGTAGGCGAATGATAGAGGGAGATGCTTGATGTTAGAAATGTTTAAATTTGATGGAATTTATACAAATAACGTATAGTTGTTGCTATACCTCTCATACAGAGCAAATTTGAGTCGCACATGGATATAAAAATATTAAAAAGTTTTATTGCAGTGGCTAAGCACTTGAGCTTTTCAGAAGCGGCTCAAGAGCTACATACAGTTCAACCCGCTATAAGTCGCCATATTTCTTCGTTAGAAGAGCAGCTAGGTGTTAGCTTGTTTACCCGTAACTCTCGGGAGGTGTCGATCACGCAAGCGGGAGAGCAGTTAGTTAAAGATGCCACTGCAATTTTAGCGCTTACAGAGCGGGCTAAAAATAAGGTTAAACTGGTCGATAGCGGGCAGTTAGGCTCGCTGAGTATTGCGTATTTAAGCTCTGCATGTTTAACATTTTTGGCCAAATTAATCCGAACGTATAAGTCGCAGTTTCCTAATGTTCACGTTACCTTGCTAGAAATGACCGCGACCGAGCAAATAGAGGCCCTTAAAAACGAACGGGTAGATGTCGCGTTTTCTCGGCCTTTACCAAGCACCATAGCCGATGAGTTTATAAGTGAAACTATGTACGTCGACCGCCTCGTAGCGGTGGTCAACAAAAATCATCCCTTTGCATCAACGCAAACTATTAATTTGAAAACCCTTAAAAATGAGCCGTTTATTCTTTTTAATCGCGACGAAGCCTTAGGGTTGTTTGATGAAATTATTACTCGTTGCAAGCGCGCTGGCTTTTCACCTAACATTATTAGTCAACCAAGGCATATGCAAACCTTAGTAACAGAGGTTGCCGCCGGTTTAGGGTTAGCTATAGCACCTTATTGTGTAAGTAAATTATATAGCGAGGGTTGCCATTTTATAGAGTTAGAAAAGGTCGACACACAAATTTATTTGCAGCTGCAATACAAGCAAATTAACAGCAGCGCTACCACGCAAGCGTTTGTAGAAATGGCACTTAATGCCCAAGCAGAAATTCAGCTTAGCATGCGTAATTGAGTTGGCTTTATAAAAGCGCTTTTAGCTAACTTATGCACTGCAATAATTAGCGAGGCGTAAATGCGCAAAAACGCAAAAACACCTTTGTAATTTACATCTCATTTAATTGATTTGTAACTAATTAACATCTACTCTAGTGGTACTAATTACTTCAAGCAACTATGAGAAACATGAAAGCCATTATTTTATTTTTATTTCTTGTTTTTCAATTTGCCAGTTTGCCGGTAAGCGCTCAACCGGATTCTAAAATTACCAATGTCTTATTTATAAATTCTACAAACCAACATATGCCTTGGCATAAAAGTGTTGAAGAGGGCTTAAATAGCGAGCTATCAACACGGACTTTTGACTATGAGCTTTTTGTTGAAAACATTGATGTAGGGCGCTTTGATGAGGCCACTCAAACGCAATTAATGAGCGACTACCTTAAGCAAAAATATAAAAATAAGCACATTGATATAATTGTCACGCAATCCCCCTCAGCTGCCACGTTAATATCGCAATTGAATGATTTTTTACTAGCACACCAAAAATTTATTTAGAACCTGGCGAACAGTTTAGGCTACCGGCCAACACAAATAATGCCTCAATGCAGGCTAAGTTAGACTACAAGCAAGCAACCGCCAGCGCGGTTAATTTAATGAAACCTAAAAAGCTCATAGTCATCTTAGATACTAAAAATGAAATCGGTATAAACTTTTATACGGGGCTGTTTAATATTATCAGCCAAGATTTTTCGTATTTAGAAATTGAGCAATGGTTTGATCTTCCGGCTGCTGAACTGATGACAAAAGTAAAAAATGCGCCTTCAGACGCCATTATTTTATTTACCCCTATATTTAGAAATTACGAAAATAAGTCGATTAGCCCGTATCAGCTCGTCAGCTTACTGGCTCAGCACAGTAACGCCCCTATTTTTAGCTACTGGGAAGTTTTATTGGGCTCAGGTGTAGTGGGTGGTTATGTTTTATCAGGTGAGAAAATAGGTAAAAGCGTGGGTGAAGCTATTATTTCTTACAGTGAAAATAACGTGTTACCCACTATAAGTGATGAAAATTTAAGTGTTCATAAATACGATTGGCGACAGCTAAAAAAATATAATGTTGCCCCGCAAAGCCTGCCAGAAAAATCGATTATTGCTTATTACAAGCCGAGTTACTTTGTACAAAATAAAGTGTTAATTTACAGCGCCGCCATTACTATTTTTGTATTGAGCGCTTTTTTAGTGTTTGTATTACGGTTAAACCGCCGCCGCATTCAGCTTGTAAACGCGCTTGATGAAGAAAAGCTACGACTTGAATCGCGTGTAGAGCAACGCACTAAAGAGCTATTACAAGCTAAAGAAGAAGCAGAGCAACTTACCTCGTCAAAATCTGAATTTTTAGCCAATATGAGTCACGAGATCAGAACCCCAATGAGTGGCATTATAGGGCTGACAAATATTTTATTGGGCAAAAACTTACCTGAAGAAGATAAACAATATTTAGAAAAAATAAAGTACTCGTCAGATCAATTGCTTGTAGTTATTAATGACATTTTAGATTTTTCAAAAATCGAGTCTGGAAATATCAAACTCGAGGCCTTTGCATTTTCGCTAAACGCGGTTGTCGATTATATAACGACCACATTTGAAAATAGGGCGCGGAGTAAAGGAATTGCGTTTGAGGTTAATATTAGCGATAACGTGAAACATAACTTAGTTGGCGATGTGGTGCGTATAAACCAAGTATTAATTAACTTGTGCTCTAACGCGATTAAGTTTACCTCTAAAGGGGCTGTTTCGGTGCAAATAGACGCAGAAGAAGCCCCCAATGACGCCAAAAGTATTGTTTTACGCTTTAGTGTTAAAGACACCGGCATTGGTATTGATGAAAAAAGCTTACCTAACTTGTTTGAGTCATTTACTCAGGCCGACAGCTCTACAACCCGAAAATACGGGGGAACGGGGTTAGGCTTAGCCATTAGTAAACGTTTATGCCAAGCAATGGGTGGCGATATTTCTGTAAGCAGCACGCAAGGTGAAGGCAGTGAGTTTATTGCTACCATAAACGTTGAGGTAAACACCCAAGCATTAATAGAAGACAGCCCACAGTTATCATTTGCTGAACCATTTGATGTATTACTAATAGATGATAACGAAGATGATTTAAGCTTAATTAAAAGTCAGCTTAGTGCAATGGGGCTGCGTTGTACGCCTTGCACGCAGGCAAGTGATGCAATAAAAATAATTAAAGAAAATATAAACACTTATAAAATTATTATTGTTGATTGTGAAATGCCAACCATGAGCAGTGAAACGTTTTTTACTCGCATTTACAAAGTAAACCCACAGCTTTGCAACAATATTATTGTACTTACAGCAAGCAAAAACGACGCAATTTACGACATAGCTAAAAAAATAAACATTAAAACTATTTTGCATAAGCCTGTGCTTACCAGCGTGTTATTTGAAGCGATGAAAAGCAAAGTGGTTAGCCCTTCTACAAGTAATACCCATAAACCTGCCACCGAAAAGCCACTGCAAGGGGTAAAAATACTCGTTGTGGAAGATAACGCCATAAACAGGTTAATTGTATCCGATATATTAGCCGCCAGTGGGGCTCAAGTACACGTAGTAGAAAATGGTTTAGAGTGCATACAAACCGTAAAATTAGAAGCGTTTGATATTATTTTGATGGATATTCATATGCCCATTATGGACGGTGTAGAAGCGACTAAAGTAATACGCAGTGACAGCAATACTGCGCTTGCCTCTATGCCTATCATTGCGTTAACTGCAAACGTAATGAAAGATGATATTACTCACTACCTATCTATTGGTATGAATGCACATGTTGCTAAACCAATAAAAGCTAAACATTACGCGATACAATACTTAGTTGCTTAAATAAATAAACTTATCAATTACCTACCTTTAATAGCAGGCTATAACGCCTGCAACGTTAAAAAACCAAACGTAAAATTTATATAAATAGGGTTTGACTCACACCTTTTAATATGTGAAATTTCATATATTCGTTTTTTCATATGTATTTGGTTCGCTATAGAACTACAAGGTTAAGGATTATGAGTAAATCAATTGAACACGAGCTACCTAATTTAGAACTTTCACAAAGCACTCCGCCTACCGTTAAGGATTTCACGCTAACGTTTTCATCTCATAAACCTAAAATCTTATTGCTATACGGATCGCTAAGAGCTCGCACATATAGCAAGTTAGTTATAGAAGAAAGTGCACGCTTGCTAACCCACTTTGGTGCTGAGGTTAAAATATTTAACCCTGAAGGTTTACCCATAACAGATAGTGAAGATGAGACGCACCCTAAGGTGCAAGAGCTACGTGATTTAATGCTCTGGTCTGAAGGGCAAGTATGGTGCTCGCCGGAGCGACACGGTGCTATGACGAGTGTATTTAAAAACCAGATTGATTGGGTTCCATTAAACCTGGGTGGCGTAAGGCCTACACAAGGCAAAACGCTGGCTGTGCTGCAGGTTTGTGGTGGTTCGCAGTCATTTAATGTGGTTAATCAGTTACGCGTATTAGGGCGCTGGATGCGCATGATAACAATACCTAATCAGTCATCGGTGCCTAAAGCGTTTTTAGAATTTGAAGAGAATGGCCGAATGAAGCCTTCTGCTTTTTACAATCGAATTGTGGATGTAATGGAAGAGCTCGTAAAATTTACCTTATTAATGCGCGACCAAAAAGATTACTTTGTTGATAGATACTCTGAGCGAGTAGAAACAGCAGATCAGCTCAGTAAACGCGTAAATCAAAAAGACATTTAGGAGGTTACTGTGGGGTTATTTGAACGCTTTTTATCGGTGTGGGTTGCGCTGGCAATCGCGGTAGGGATTGTCGCCGGTTACACCGTACCCGATGTATTTAGTGTTGTTGCAAGCTTAGAATATGCACATGTAAATATTGTCATCGCTGTACTCATTTGGTTTATGATTTACCCAATGATGGTGCAAATTGACTTCTCTTCTATTAAAGATGTAGGCAAAAAGCCTAAAGGCTTAGTACTGACAGTTGTTATCAACTGGCTCATAAAGCCCTTTACCATGGCCTTACTAGGGTGGTTATTTTTTAAAGGCATTTTTGCAGACTTTGTTGACCCACAAACGGCAACAGAATACATAGCCGGTATGATTTTATTAGGAGTAGCACCATGTACTGCAATGGTGTTTGTGTGGAGTCAATTAACAAAAGGCGATGCTAATTACACGTTAGTGCAGGTATCTATAAACGATATTATTATGATATTTGCCTTTGCGCCCATCGCAGGTTTATTACTAGGGGTAACAGATATAACGGTACCGTGGGACACGTTATTACTCTCGGTGGTTTTGTATGTACTTATTCCATTAATAGCAGGCGCTATTACCCGCAAAAAGTTAGATAAAGGTGAAGATCACACACGGTTAAATCACTTTTTAAAGGTAATGAAACCGTATTCTATAATTGGCTTACTGGCAACGGTGGCACTTTTATTTGGTTTTCAGTCTCAAACATTAATAGATAACCCAGAAGCCATTGTATTGATTGCTATCCCGCTGCTTATTCAAACGTACGGTATTTTTGCAATAGCCTATATAGCCGCAAAAAAAATGGGCCTAGCTCATAATATTGCAGCTCCAGCTTGCATGATAGCAACTTCTAACTTTTTTGAACTCGCTGTTGCCGTAGCCATTTCATTATTTGGTTTACACTCTGGTGCTGCGCTTGCCACCGTTGTGGGCGTTCTTGTTGAAGTACCTGTTATGCTTAGCTTAGTTTATTTTGCTAATAAAACGCGTCATTGGTTTAACTAGGAGAGTGTCATGGTCGTTATTCATCACAACCCAGATTGTGGTACATCGCGCAATGTATTGCAGATTATTAAAGCCGCTGGTTATAACCCCACGGTTATTGAATACCTTAAAGAGGGCTGGACAAAACCTCAATTGTTAGCGTTATTTGCCGCAGCAAACTTAACACCAAAAACAGCGTTGAGAGTGAGTAAATCGCCTGCTGAAGAACTAGGCTTGTTAAATGAAAATGTAACAGACGAAGCTATTTTAGAGGCCATGCTTGAGCACCCTATACTGGTTAATAGACCTATAGTGAGCACCGAAAAAGGGGTTAAGCTATGTCGCCCTAGTGAGCAAGTTTTAACGTTGTTAGCGCAATGGCCTAAAGGCGAGCTATACAAAGAAGACGGCGAAATGATATTAAACGCGCAGGGCGAGCAACCCTAAAAGTAATAAACTATTTGCCAAAACCCCGTTTACACGGGGTTTTTTTGTTTAGCAAAATTATAAACATTTAAACTTGCTTTGCCTGCTTGTGCTAATGACTATTTTGAACAACACTTTAAATAGTCGCGTTGCCACAGAGATCACTATGCATAAAGCCTTAATAAAAATTGCTGAGCAAAAAAAAATAATTTACTTAACCAGTTTCACGCTGGTGGTAATTATTTTTAATGTGCTTTTAAATGATACGCTCCATAAAAAAATTCATAAAAATGGTCAGCAGTTAACGCAGCAAATTTTTGAGCTGCAAATTAATGCCAATGCCGATAAAGAAATAGTGCAGGCATTGGTGCAAAGTAAGGGCTTTATGCTGGCTGCACACTCAAATGCCGAACACTTCAAATACTTAGTTGATATACAGCACGATGTATTTAGCTATAAAACGCTCAGCATAAGTTTATACCACTGGCCTGCCTGGGTGGAGCAAGCTTACTTATTTTTACTGTTAAATATCATTATATTAGGTGCCACTAGCTGGTGGGTTAGATGGTGGAAAGTATTAGTAACAAAACCGGCAGCGAACCCGCCATTGCCTTACAGCAAAACTAAAGCTGCAAAAAAACTTTCTACGCAAATAACCACATTAAACTGCGAAGTAAAGTCTATGTACGGTGTTAGTGCAGCGCGTCATAGCTTATTTGCCATAGTGAAATTTGATTGTGTGCTTGATGAAAATACCGATACCCAAGCAAGCTTTAAGGTATTAATAGCAAAATATTTTAAAGAGCTTCCTGCAGTATCAGTTAATGTATTTGATGCTAACAACCTTGCTATTACTTTAAATAATATCCCCGTAGCAAAGCTAGATACATACAGTGAAAGCCTACACGAATGCGTTTATCAAATTTGTAAGCGTTATCGAAGCACAGTAACACGTAAAAACATAAAGGTTGGTTTGTGCGATTATCGATATGCGGCTGAGCAACCCGTTATTTTTAAACTCGCTAAATCGGCCTTAGTATTTTCAGAAAAAAGCTTAATTCAACACTGGCATAGGCTCGCGTTACAGCACGAGCAAGGGAACTTAATTTCAAGTAAGCAGGTTATTGAAAATATTAAAAAGAATAAATTTATCTTATTCTTTCAACCGTTATTTATGATCACCAGCGGCGATATTGTACAACATGAAGTGCTAATAAGAATTAGGCAGCAACCGCACGGTTTATTAGCTGCGCGTTACTTTATTAATCAAGACTTTAACAATCACCAAGCATTTGAGTTAGATAAAGCGGTGCTACTTCAAGTTAAGAAGCTTATTTTAGCTGAGCCCAGCGCACTAACGGTGAGCGTTAATTTGCATATAAGTAATTGGTTTAACGAGCAGTTTTGGAGCTGGTTTGTCACTAATATGAAAGATTTTACGACAAAGCGAAAGTTACAGTTTGAAATTAGCGAAGCAGACTTTATTAAGTACCAAGCGCAACTAGCAGGTGCCTTTGAAAAACTGACGGCCCTACAAAGTTTGCTGGTGATTGATAATGTACAGAATGTGGAGCACATTAACCAAATTGCTTCTCAAAAATTAGTTAGCGGTATTAAACTAGGGTATCCGCTTGTTCATAATGTGGATGAAAAAACACAACAGCAAAAACAAGTTAAAAACATTGTGGCGCAAAGCAAGTTGCTCAATATACCTGTGTACGCGGTGGGTGTAGAAACCCAAAAAGAGCTACTTATGTTGGCTAAACTAGGCGTAGTTGCCGCACAAGGTTTTTACTTTTCTGAGCCCTTGCAGGAATACACGCATGCCACGTTTTACTAAGGGCAGTTAATCCTTTTAAGCTAAGTACAGCCAAAAGGGCCACTCTAGCAGCGGTTGTAGAGCTCACTAGGTTACACACTGCACCGTGGTTAAACTGGCCTTAAGTAAGCATGTTTTAATGCCCAGAGGTTAATATCCTTAAATCAGGCCACGATATTTTAGCCCATTGAGCCCCTGTAAACCGCCTGTATGGATCGCCATTATATGACTACCAGCAGCAAAGTAATCTTGCTCGATAAGCTGCCATAGTGCATACATCATTTTACCGCTGTATATAGGCTCAAGAGGTAAGTTATGTTGCTGCTGCATGCGTTGGCAAAACTGCCATAAGTCATTACTAAATTTGCCATAACCGCCATCATGAAACTCAGTAAGTAGCTGCCAATTGGATTGCTGAGCTGCTTTTTTACTGAGTGCTGTAATTTCTTTGTTCAAGTACTCGGCTTGTTTTAATACCGCAATTCCTAACAGCTGTGTGGCCTCATAGCTACCTTCAATTAAGCCTGCAAGAGTTCCTCCACTTCCTGTGGGACATACTAAGTAATCATGTTTTGGTAAGCTTTTAGCAAGCTCAGCACACCCAGGCAGGGCGTATGTATTACTTCCACCTTCTGGGATTATATAGGCTTGTGTAAAGCGTTCTTGCAACTGAGCTAAATAATCTGGGTCATGGCGCTGCTTATATTCAATACGAGTAACCGCATGTAAATCCATTGCACACTGTTTAGCAAATTGCAGGGTGGGGTTTTGAGTATCTAAGTGTGGCCCTCTAATTATGGCGTGGGTTTTTATATTAAATAGTTTACCCGCCCCTGCACAGGCGTGAACATGATTAGAAAAAGCCCCCCCAAAGGTGAGGAGTTGTGTTTTATTAAGGGCTTGCATTTGCTGTAAATTATATTTTAGCTTACGCCATTTGTTACCACTTATTAGTGGGTGAAGTAAGTCATCTCTTTTTATACTTAACCGTATGTTTCTCTTTTTAAGACAGTCGCTATCTATTTGTTGTATTGGACTTTCTTTTTCAATATTGAATAAATTAAGCATTATTTCTCGTGTTTAAACTTGCAAACTAAAAAACTTGTACGACACTTAATTAATCTCTTATTAACAATAGTAGCTATATGAAAAAAAAGCTGTTTTCGTTGTTATCTTGGTTAAATCGCAGTTTAGACTCAAGCACAGCGATTGGTATTGCTACTTATGCAGATACAGTAAACGCGGTGTGTTTAAAAAAATCAAGGGCAGTGGTACGTACATAACTCACACAGTGTGAATGTAGAGGACCAAGCGGATTATACAGTCGCTATTGCAACTTGCACAAATGAAGTTTGCGCTGAGGTGTGCCCAGTAAATTTAGTGGTTCCTCATTATTTTTATCAAATAGTGCAAATGGATAAACCCATGCTGAGTGACGAAGAGATCATTCAATCCTTACCTTGGACAACAAAAGACTTAGTTGATATTCCACCAGAGAACATTGTTGCCGACTTTATCGATTACCCAATCGTTCAGCCTATGCAAAGCAGTAAAATGAATGTGTTTATTACTAATAAACTACAGTTAATGCCTTTTATTGATAGCTTTTCAAAAATAAAGCCTGTGCTCAGAGCAATGACCTCGGAAGAAATGATTTTAGTGACCTTGTTTGGCGAAGATAAAAGCGCGCACATGCTTATAGTGCAACATGCAGGGCATGAGCCGCGTATTTTAATTATTCGTGATGGTCAGCTTTTATTAGCTAGGCGTTTAAACGGGTTTTTAGGCATTTCAGATAAAGAGCGCACACACGGTTTGGTTGAAGCCTTAGGGCTTGAGATCCAACGATCAATGGATTTTTTTGAAAGCCAACTAAAACAGCCTCCTATCAGAAGCATTCAGCTGCATTGCGATGATTTATCGTCTTTAACATTAAGGGCTGGCCTTGCAGAATTTTTGCAAGTAAAGGTTGTTGATTTTAAACCTAATATAGATTTAGCACAGGATCTCGAACCAAGCTTTTATTACGCATTAGGCGCAGCGTATCAATTAACTGATCCGGATTCAGTGTTATGAAAACACGGATTAATTTTTACCAAAAAGCCATTAGGGTTAGGCGCGACCCCGTGCCCTTTAAAGGAATGCTGTTGCTGTGGCTAGGTACATTGTTAGTGGTTGCATTAACTTGGTTGTTTTATTTATACGAAGAGCACAATAGCCAGCAATTACTTACGCAAAGCCAAGCTTATCTAAAGCAAACGCAGCAGCAATTAAACGTGGTAAAGCAGCAATTAGCTGATAAACAAAATAAATCGCATTTGATAGATGAGCTAAAAGTACTGCAACAAGAAATTTTGCATAAACAGCAGGTGTTTGATTATTTAGAAAACACATCCATGCACACGAAAACGGATTATGCCGATGTAATGCGCGATTTGGCAGCGTACCACGAACCGCAAATTTGGCTTGATCAGATAAAATTTGAAGGCCAAAAAGTAATGCTCAAAGGGCGTACTCAGCAAGCCAAATTTTTACCTATTTGGCTTGCTAATCTCAAGCAATCGAGCTTTTTTAAGGGGAAGGAGTTTTCAGTGCTGGAGCTGTCGAGCAGTGATGGCGTGAGCGAGTTTAATGTGGCTACAGAACTTAGTTCAAGTGAGGTAGCACAATGAATGAGCAAAATGAAAATAAAGGCTGGCCATTATTCGTTAAATACCAAGCACAATTTGCGGCATTACAGCAGCGGGAAAAGTATTCTGTACTGTTTGTTGGCTTGTTTCTTATTGTTTATTTAGGTTTATGGTTTGTGGTGTTTCCACAGCAAGATGCAGTAAATAGTTTACGCGTTGAACAAAATACATTGTGGCAAAAACTCAATCAAAATGAAGCACAGCTCTCTATGCTTACCCAGGCATTAGAGCATGACTACACAAAAGTACTTAGAAATCAGGTAGGGCAAACCCAGCGCGAGCTAGAAGATATAAATAATAAGTTAAGCACGTTTAGCCAAGGCTTTATTTCAGCAAACAAAGTACCTGCTGTATTAAAGGATTTATTAGTAAATACCCCCGATGTGCAAGTGGTTGGCTTTAGAGTAAACCCAGCAAAAGCAATTGATGTAGAAAAACTTGGTGAGCACGATACGCAAACCTTGTTTTTCGAACACCAAATGGTGGTTACTTTGCAGGGGCGTTATTTTAGCTTACAGCAGTATTTAGAAGGCCTTAAAGCTAGCCAACAAAAGTTGTTAATACAGCAGTTTAACTATCAGGTGCAAACATACCCTAATGCAGAGTTAACATTACAAATCGCAACGGTGAGTGCCAATGAAAAATTTATCGCTTTATAGTTTGAGTGTGTGTTGCGTGTGCTTTTTTTCTGTCAGTTCAGCTGAAATACTGCGCGATCCTACTCAGCCAAGCAATGCACCAATACTAAAAGGCGCTGCAGTTAGCAATGCAGCGCTGTCGTTACAGTCAATTATTAAAACCGAAAAGCAATACAAAGCGATTATTTCTAAGCAGGTGTATAAGCCAGGAGATGTAATAGGTGAATTTCGGGTGCTAACAATAAACGCCAATTCAGTGTTGTTAGCGAATGATGATAAGCAAATAAAATTAGAATTATACGACTATGAAATTAAAAAATAATATAACAAAGGCATGGCTTGCGCTTATTTTAATACCGCCTTTTTTAACGGCGTGCCATAGTTTTAAGCCCGGAAAAGAGATTCAGCCACACATAGCACAAGAGCTTGCTCCTATAAGCAACAATGCTAAAAGTGTTGCCCCGGTAGAGGTGAGTAGCGCGCTTACACAAAGCTTACTTTCATCACTTAATAACGAGCAAAGTTTAACAAATGAGTTAGCTGTAAAGCGTTTTGATGTTGCCGCAAAAGAGGTAGAAATAAGCTCATTTTTTAATGGATTAACTGCTGATACTCCATACAGCGTGGCAGTACACCCAAAGGTGAGCGGAGTTATTTCTTTAAATTTAAAAAACGTAACGTTTGAAGAAGTTATAGCTGTTATTAAACGCATGTACCGGTTAGATATTGTCCAAGAAGGTCGTATTGTGCAGGTGTTACCAGCGGTCATGCGCACAGAAACTATACCGGTTAATTATTTAATGATGCAGCGCCATGGGCAATCAACGGTAAGTGTTGTTGCTGGTGGAGTGAGCCAGTTTTCACAAAACAACTCAAGTTCAAATTCAAGCTCAAACAGTAGTAATAATTCGAGCCAAAATAATCAGTTTGGCAGCGATAATCAAAATACCGAGCTAAATGGCTCTCGCATCCAAACAATTAACCAAAACGACTTTTGGAAGGAGCTTGAAGTTGCTCTTAAATCGCTTATTGGTTCAAACGATGGTCGTTATGTGGTTGCCAGCCCACAGGCAAGCTTGGTTACGGTTAATGCATTACCAAGTGAAATAAACCAGTTAAAAGACTTTTTACGTCAAAGCCAAGAAAACCTTCAGCGACAAGTTATTCTTGAGGCTAAAATTGTCGAAATAACCTTAAAAGATGAATACCAACAAGGGGTTAACTGGGAGCGGATTTCTAGAGGGTTAGAAGGTGGGGTGTCGTTTGCAACTACAGCAGGCAGCATAGGTAATTCTATTTCAGCTACTTTAGGAGGGGTTTCCTCGTTAACGATTGAAAAGGCGACTTTAGCGGCGTAATTAGTTTGCTTGAAACGCAGGGCGACCTGCAAATGCTTTCTAACCCGCGTGTAACTGCAACAAACAATCAAAAAGCCGTGATTAAAGTGGGGCAAGATGAGTACTTTGTTACTAACGTTTCGAGCACAACAGTAACGGGCACCTCAACGACTACGTCACCAGAAATAGATCTAACTCCGTTTTTTTCGGGAATTGCCTTAGATGTCACACCACAAATTGATAAGTATGGCTCAGTTATTTTGCACGTTCACCCATCGGTAACCGAAACAGAAGAGCAGCTCAAGGTGATTACATTAGATGATCAGCGTTTTGAGTTGCCGCTTGCACAAAGCAATATTCGCGAATCTGATACGGTGATCCGCGCTCAAAGTGGTGAAATAGTCGTAATTGGTGGGTTAATGCAAACCACCACGGAAGATGAAGAATCGAAAACACCTATTTTGGGCGATGTGCCAATATTAGGTAATTTATTTAAAAGTATTAGTAAGCGCCAAGAGAAAAAAGAGCTCGTTATTTTAATCAAGCCAACGGTGGTGATGCCCGACGCGTGGAAAAAGCAACAAGCTCACAGCCGCGCGCTGTTAAATACATGGTATGAGAACTAACTATGTATTTGAGCTTTTTTAATTTAAGTGAAATGCCTTTCACCTTAACCCCAAACACCGAGTTTTTTTGTGCACTTGAGCCGCACCACGAAGCGATGCAAGTACTTACCACAGCGCTAGAAATGGGGGAGAGATTTATAAAAGTAACAGGAGAAGTAGGGACAGGCAAAACCTTACTATGCAGAAAACTTTTAAATCAAATTGAAGAAGACTACTTTGTGGCTTATTTACCTAATTCTTATTTAAGCCCTGAAGAATTACGTTGAGCTATTGCTGTAGAACTTGGCATGGAGGTAGATAAAAGCCTAGATCAGCAATCGTTAAGTCAGCAAATAAACCATTACTTACTAGAGCTGCAAGAAGATAACGAACGGGTTGTACTACTAATAGATGAAGCGCAGTGCCTGAGTTGGGATACACTTGAAGCGCTTCGATTATTTACAAACCTAGAAACCGAAACCGAAAAGCTTATTCAGGTGGTGCTATTTGGCCAACCTGAATTAGATGAAAAACTTGCCAATAGTAAAGTGAGGCAACTACGCCAGCGGATCAGTTTTTCCTACTCATTGCGTGCAATGACCGCCAGTGAAGTTATTTATTATATAAATCACCGTTTACAGGTGGCAGGCTTTAATCAGCCACCACTATTTACTAATCGTTTAGGATTAAAAATAGCGCGTGCGAGTCGAGGAATTCCCCGTTTGGTCAATATTTTATGCCATAAAGTTTTACTGCAGGCATACGGTGAAGGCCATAAAAGAGTAACACCGCGCCATATACATCTTGCCATTGCAGACACCGAAGATTGCAAAAAGCACCACGCTAACCATTACTGGGCTTACAGCTTATTAGCTATTAGTGTTTTTGTTATTGCAGTTATGAGGGTATGGAGGCAATGGTTATGAGTGTTATTAATAACATGCTAAAAAATATCGACCAGCGCCAAACTGCACAGCGTAATCAGCAAAGTGGCGGGGTCGCTATTCCCCCTGTACGCGACTACCACGATGTATTATTTAAAGTGCTGAGTGTTTTATTAGCGATTGTACTAATTTTTACAGCCTACCTTTATTTACCTTTTGCACAGGCACCACAAGCGAGTAAGGACACGGCTGAAAAAGCATATGCGGTTAATAATAACAGCCAGCCGATTGAAATTGCTCAAGCTAAAATTACCCCCGTAATTAAGCCCTTAAAACAATTAAGCGAAGAAAACACTGGCGCTAAAGTAGCTCATATTAATGCAGATACGCTAAAAGAGCTGGCGCATGCACAAAGTAATAACGCATTGCTTGATCAGCCAAAAGACGAAGTAATACAGCTACACGCTACAGACAAAGCCGCGCTACTGAGCAAAAAAGCAAGCTTCACAGAAGCAAGCGCTAAAGTAGCCACTAGCACAGAAATAAATACCCCAGTTGAAGCAAAAAGCAGTGCACCAGTAAAAAGCATTACACAGGCTGAGCAGCCGCCCGCTGAAAATAAATTAGTAAAAACTGCCAGTGTTAAGCAAAGCAAAGCCCAGCGCATAGCACAGCAATTAAAGCGTGCTAAACAAGCGTTGGAATTTGCTTTATATGAGGATGCGATTAACGATTTAACCGCTATTTTACAAATACAACCTGATCATATAGAGGCGCGTAATTTACTCGCGGCAACGTATTTTCAGCAACAAGATGTACTTATGGCTCAGCAGTTATTAGTTGCTGGCATAAAAATAAACCCTGAGGTTGTGCAGTGGCGTGTAATGCTCTGTAAAATTTTAATTATGCAGCAAGAGTACGAAGGCGTGCTTAAACTGCTCATAGCCGAACTTGAGCCGCAAGCAAACTTGGAGTTTTGGGTATTAAAAGGTACTGCAGCACAAAATGCGCAGCAACATCAAATAGCGCTTGCGAGTTTTACACAGCTTACACAGCTTCAGCCTCAGCAGGCTAAATGGTGGCTGGCGTTAGCTACTTCAAAAGATGCATTGGGGGAATTTGCTGATGCAAAGCACCTTTATAAAGTTGCCCTAGATTTAGGCGGTTTAAATGCCGCAATGACGCAACATGCACTTCAGCGCTTAGTCGCATTGAAGGAGGCTGTATGAGACCCAGTTTAAAAATGCGTTTAGGGGACTTACTCGTTCATGAGCAAATGATCACCGAAGCACAGCTAAGTGAAGCACTTAATGTGCAAGCTGCGTCAGGGCGAAAGTTAGGGGCTACATTAATTGCGCTTGAGTTTATAAGTGAGCCGCAATTATTGCGCTTTTTAGCCCAACAATTACAAATACCGTTTTTAGATATTTCGCAGCGCAAAATATCTTCAGATGTATCTAAATTACTTTCAGAGGTTTATGCCAGGCGCTACCGAGCATTAGTAATAGAAGATAACGGTGATTCTGTGTTAGTCGGAATGAGTGACCCCGCTGATTTGAGAGCGTTGGATCAGTTAGCGCCAATGCTAGCCCCTAAGCGAATTGAGCTTGCTGTTGTGCAAGAAAGCCAGCTTATGGCTGCGTTTGATAATGTGTACCGCCGAACAGAAGAGATTACTAACTTTGCTGAAAAGCTACACGAAGAATACGAAGACGTAGAAGAGTTTGATCTTAATTCCTTAGCAGATGAAACCTCTGACGCCACCGTAGTAAAACTACTGCAATCTATATTTGAAGATGCAGTACAAGTACATGCCTCAGATATCCACATAGAGCCTGATGAAAGGCTATTACGCATTCGCCAACGAGTTGATGGTGTATTGCAAGAGCACACATTAAACCAAGTAAAAATAGCCTCTGCTTTAGTACTTAGGCTAAAGCTTATGTCGGGGTTAGATATATCTGAAAAGCGTTTACCGCAAGACGGCCGTTTTAATATAAAAGTGCACGCGCACAGCATTGATGTACGTTTATCGACAATGCCAGTGCAATATGGCGAGTCAGTTGTGATGCGGTTGCTCGGCCAATCTGCAGGGCTTTTATCGTTAGACGAAACAGGCATGCCGGTGCATATTTTAAAACGCCTGCGCAGCATTATAAAACGTCCTCATGGCATGGTGTTAGTGACTGGGCCTACCGGCTCAGGAAAAACGACCACCTTGTACGGCGCTTTAAGTGAGCTTAACCAACAAGAAAGTAAAATTATTACCGTAGAAGATCCGGTTGAATACCGCATTGGACGGGTAAATCAGGTGCAAATAAACAACAAAATAGGCTTAAGTTTTGCCAGTGTATTAAGAACCACGTTACGCCAAGATCCCGATATTATTATGGTTGGCGAAATGCGTGACCAAGAAACCATTGATATAGGCCTAAGGGCTGCATTAACAGGCCATTTAGTACTTTCTACGTTACATACCAACGATGCCATATCAAGCGCAATGCGCTTAATTGATATGGGAGCACCCGCTTATCTAGTTGCAAGCTCACTACGCGCTATTATTGCTCAGCGCTTAGTTAGGCGTATTTGCAATGAATGTAAAACACCGTATCACCCAGATAAACAAGAACAAAGCTGGCTTACCTATTTAGGCGAAGATGTTAGCAGCACACAATTTTGGCGAGGCCAAGGCTGCACAGCATGTAGCCATAGCGGCTACAAAGGCAGGGTGGGGATTTTTGAGCTGTTAGAAATGAACGACGCTATGATGGATGCCCTGCGTATTAACGACACGCAGCGTTTTGCCGAAGCGGCTAAAAATAGCGCTAATTTTGCACCGCTTTCTTATATGGCTTTAACGTATGCAAAGCAAGGCATTACCTCGTTAGATGAGGTATTTAAAGTGGCTGAATATGTACCTGAAGTGGTAGGTGATGACGATGCAGCTTTATAGTTACAAAGCCAAAGACGCAAACGGTGCGCTGGTTAAAGGGCGTGTTGAGGCAAATAATGAGGCCGGTGTGGCCGATAGCTTATTAAAGCGCCAGTACATACCTATTTCAATTTCGTTAGTTGAAACAAAAAACAATATAAAGTTATTCGATAACTTATTTAGCGAAAAAATAACCCTTGATGACATGATCATGTTTTCACGGCAAATGTATTCTTTACTTAAAGCCGGGATCCCCATTATTAGGGCAATGATAGGGCTTGCTGATACCACGCAAAATAAAGAGTTTAAAAGTGTGTTGCTTGAAGTAACACGCCAGCTCGAACAAGGCCGTGAATTATCTAGTGCGTTAGCTATACACAACAAGGTGTTTAGCCGCTTAACTATCTCTATGGTTAAAGTCGGAGAAGGGTCGGGACGATTAGAAGATGCGTTTTATCAACTGGCTATTTATTTTGAAAAAGAGCAAGAGACTCGTAAGCGCATAAAAGCCGCTATGCGTTACCCCACTTTTGTTATTTTGGCGCTTTTAGTTGCGATGATCATATTAAATATTTTGTGATCCCAACCTTTGCCAGCATGTTCGAAAAGTTTGATGCAGAGCTGCCTTTAATGACCCAGATCCTCATTGGCACCAGTAATTTTTTTGTCAACTATTGGTGGCTGCTAGCGCTAATGTTAGTGGGGGGAGTCGTTGCATGGCGTCGGTATTTAAATACGTCGGCTGGGCGCTTTAAGTGGGATCACCACAAACTCAAAATTCCATTTGTAGGCGATATTTTAAAACGCACCTTACTTGGCCGTTATAGCCAAAGTTTAGCCATGGTGCTGCGCTCGGGCGTCCCAATGACGACAGGGCTGTCGTTAACGGCCCATGCAGTTGATAACAGCTACATGGAAAAAGCCATTATCACCATGCGTCAAGATATCGAAAAAGGCGACAGTTTGTTGCGGGCTTCGCGAAGTAGCGAGCTATTTTCACAGTTGGTACTGCAAATGGTGGCAGTGGGTGAAGAAACCGGTCGCGTAGATGAGTTATTACAAGAAGCGGCTGATTTTTATGAACGAGAAGTCGATTACGATTTACGCAGTTTAACCGCAAAAATAGAGCCCATTTTGACGGTGTTTGTTGCCATTATGGTGCTTATTTTAGCACTCGGTATTTTTATGCCAATGTGGAACATGATGTCGGCTATTAAAGGGTAGCCATTGTGACTAACTGTCGTGTTCGTGCAACAGGTTTTTCGTTATTTGAGCTCGTTTTAGTAGGTGTTTTACTGGCAGTTATTATGGCTTTTGCTATACCTCAATACATAGGCATTAAAAATCAGGCACACAATGCGAGTGTGGATGTGGTGGCTGGTGGATTTGCCTCTGCGGTGTTGATGGTCAAAGGTCAGTGGGAATTATCGGGGCGTCCAAAGGGCGTTAATAATACAACACATATTAATTACGGAGGTGTGATTGTTGGTGTCGATGGACACAGAGGCACACCAACGGGTGATAAAACGACTAATACTGATACGCGGGCCAGCGCAATGACTGCACTGCAATGCCAAAAAGTATTAAGTGTAATTTTACAAGATGCGCCTACAAGCACATTAAGTACCGAGGTTTCTATAATAACCAAGGTGAGTTATTTAGTGCGTTATAACACTAAAAACAACCAGTGTATTTATTATTTAACTCATAATTTAAACACCAATAACCTACCTACCGATGGCGCCGTTATGGCTAAAAAAGTAGGGTTTTCGTACTTTCCAACAACAGGCAAAGTGCAAATTTTTAAAAACTAAGTAATTATAAAGAGGCTTACTTATGAAAACGCAGTCATTAAAACAACCAATGAATAAGCAAGCAGGTTTTACGCTTGTCGAACTAATAATTGTAATTGTAATTTTAGGTATTTTAGCGGTGACCGCTGCCCCTCGTTTTTTAAACCTGCAGGGTGATGCTAACGCTTCTACACTCGAAGGTTTACAAGGCTCAATTCGCAGTGGTATGAACATCGTTAATGGTAAATCTATTATCGCAAGTACCCATGAAAAAGATGGTGATTCGGTTTCTGTAGATAGTGGTGCAAACGTACCTATAGTTTATGGCTACCCTGCAGCGACGGAAGCAGCTTTTGAAGCTTTTTTAGATGTTGAATTTGCAGCTGATGACTCTGCAGATTTTAACCTTGTAGAACTTGCTGCTACAGGTACTACGGGCGATCAGGTATTAATTTTCCCTAATAGTTATGTGCAAACTGATGATTGTCGTATTGAATATACACAAGCATCAGCAACAACAACGACTACAACGCCAATACAAACAGTTGTAACGCCTCCTACTGTTACGCTTATCACGAGCGGGTGTTAATTTACATAAATGAATAGCAGTAGTAATCAACGATTGCGTGGCTTCACACTGGTTGAATTAATTATTACTTTAGTTATTTTGGGCATACTGTCGGTAACGGCAGTGCCCAAGTTGCTAGGAAGTTCAACAGAGCAAGCATACTCATACAGAGATAGGGTATTAAACGCCCTGCGCACAGTACAATTACGCGCGATGCAAAATACTGCAACAAGCAGCTGCCATAAACTGTATATTTCACCTACCTTGGTTGCGGGGCCAGAGCCAGAAACCTGTACTGGCGGCCCAAGTACCAATAATAGCGAGCATTTAGTTGTTGCTATAAATACCGAGCGCAGCGACGTACGATTTAATGCCTTAGATAGCAATGCTAATGCGTTTACGCAAATTAACTTTGACCCACTTGGGCGAGCAGATCAAAATTGCACAGTACAATGTAAAATTGACCTGGGTCTAGCCGCGGTGTGCATTAGCGGTGAAGGGCTTATTTATGCCTGCCCCTAAAATACAATCAGGTTTTACCTTAATTGAGCTGATTATTGGCATTGTAATGTTTGCTATTGCGCTAAGTATTATTACAGCGCTTATAGCACCTCAAGCAAAACAAAGTGCCAAGCCTATTGTCGCACTCAGGGCCTCAGAGCTTGGGCAAGCATTAATGAACGAAATATTAGCTAAATCATTTGATGAACATAGCGAGCGCACGCCACCATTTAGGCGCTGCTCCGAAACAAGCTTAGGCGGCCAGCCTTGTAGTACTCATTCTGAGCTTGGTGCTGATAGCGGTGAAACACGGGCTAATTTTAACGATGTTGATGATTACATTGCGCTCACAGGGCAACCAATTAGTGATAGTTTAGGGAATACATTAGCGCAATACAGCGACTTTTCACTGGTTGTGAACGTGCAATACGACAGCGACCTAAACGAGGCAACCAATAACGATGGCGTTGCCTTTAAACGAATTACCGTTGAAGTAACCTCACCCTTGGGGCAAGTGTACGGCTTTAGTGCATATAAAGGTAATTACTAATGAATAGAGCAAAGCAAAAGCGTGGCTTTACCTTAGTTGAGCTATTACTTGTTATGGTAATTATTGGCATTTTAGCCGTGGCGTCATTTTCGTTTATTAGCGCTGGATTTAATATTTATAGCCAAGGTGTAAAGCGCCAAGAAGCGGTGGCGCAAAGTCGCTTTGTTTTAACCCGATTAAGTAAAGAGCTTCGCCATGCAACCCCTAACTCACTGCGCTTAAATTGTGATAACGCCAGCAATGGAGCGTGTAGCACGCAGCAATGTTTAGAATTTACGCCGTTTTTATCTGCCACTCACTATACCGATTACTTACCCACTAGCGCCCCTTTTGAGATTACCGCCGTGAATTTTGCGCTTAATAATTTAACTGAGCCACAAATAAACGATTGGGCAAGTATCTATCCATTAAATAGCAGCGATATATACGATGAAAGTCAAAACAAGCGCCTACAAGTTAGCGGCTACAGCGCCGTTACAAGTGAGCTAGATACATGGCAATTTAGCAAAGCATTTGCTCAAGAGTCACCGAGTAAGCGCCTTTATTTATTAGATCAGCCCGTTAGCTTTTGTGTAGAAGGTAATTCACTGTATCGCTATAGCAACTACGGCTTTACTACAAACCAATTAAACGCCGCCAGCTTACAGGTTAGCTCGGGCGTTAAACGCGATTTAATGAGTAATTATATTGCCAATAACTTAACGAGCAGAGCCTTTTTTACGTTAAGTGAGATTTCGCTACAGCGCAGTGCGGTTGTTAATGTGTTTGCGCAAATGGGGTTTAACGACACCGAACAAATAAGTATTAGCCATCAGGTGCATGTGCCTAATGTCCCCTAATATAAAAAACATCAGTTTTGCTAAAAAGCAGCAGGGTAATTTGCTCATAATTACGTTGGTGATCATTGTCACTTTGCTGGCACTAGGGCTGGCGCTTTCTAAAGTGTTATCGGGTGCGGCGCAGCAAAATACCATTGAGTATTACGGCGCGCGCGCTTACATGGCAGCCCAAAGCGGATTAGAAACCGGCTTAAGCGAAATTTTTGCACTAAATAGCACTGCGCAAACATGCAGTGCAGTAACCACCAGTAGGAATTTTAGCACCCTCTATCTAGCCAATTGTGAGGTTGAACTGAGCTGTAGTGAATACATAGCCTTACCTGATAGCAGCACCCGCTCTGGCACTGTTAATATTTACTACTTACAAAGCTCTGCAACGTGCGCTGCCAATGATTGTGCTGCCGGTGCAGCATGTCAAAAGGAATATTGGCAAACTCAACGTACTCTAAGTGTGGAGGCTAAAACATTACCATGAGCAAATATACCCTCTGTATGTTATGTTTATTAAGTTTGCTACTAAGCCGATGCGCTATGGCTGTACCGCCTAAAATTGAAGGGCGATTTATAGAGCTACAAGACACGTACACTTCACCCATATGGACAAAAATAAATTTTCAGCAGCAATACATAACCCCACCTGCGGTATTTATGTTGTCCACTAATCAAGGCGGTAACCCCGCTATAGTGAGAATACGCAATGTAACAACCACAGGGTTTGAAGCATTGCCACTTGAGCC
>Ga0208063_1000109_pt1 | contig 26065 bp, 28 predicted proteins | sample DeeseametaMP0203_FD_184219 | JGI IMG/M metagenome (GOLD analysis project Ga0208063, IMG submission 184219) | Marine microbial communities from the Deep Atlantic Ocean - MP0203 (SPAdes) | ecosystem: Environmental > Aquatic > Marine > Oceanic | place: South of Cape Verde, Atlantic Ocean... | reverse complement strand
GCTAAAAGCTCATCACCAAAGCCTTCCGACAAGGATCTTGGATAGATGGTCTGTTTTGCCGTATAACAGAGAATGCTATTTGACCTATTGATCAGGTTTTAATAGTATTTAAAAAACGGTTTTTTGTTTGAGTTAATATTAAATTTTTTCTGCGCCATAAGCAATGTGATCTGGTTTGTATCCTAGTCCATACTCACTAACAAAATCCATCAGACTTTTATTAGATGGCACCATATCTTCTGCTTCCACTGTATAAGCAGGGTCTCCGCCTTTTAATGCTTCTATAGCTTTTTCTACATTGTCTGCAATTGACATATCAAGTGGTTTTCCCATCACAGCTTGCTTTTCTTCTGAAATCTCTGATATTTTAACATCATTGTCACCAAAAAATTTAACATTGCCATCTACTCTTGCCATAATACTAGCTTGTTCACCTTTCATAATAAAAACAAAACCAGAAGAATCTTTGTTAGCTATTCTTTCTGCTTCATCTTTGGTCTTATATTCACCTAGGCATACATCTATCTGCCAAATATCTTCGCCTAACACCGCAACTGCTTTATACATAGCATACTCCTTGTTAATATGTGTTTAAAATTTCTATTTTATCCGCATCTTTTTTAATATAAATATTAGCCATAATCGCTTTTGTGTCTTCTCTATTTTCACTTTTATTGATTACTTCTGCTAATCCTATTTTTTCTAAGAACACAATAGGTACGCCTAAAGCTCTTGTTTGAGATGATAAGGTATATAAGAATTTATTTAACTCCCAAGGTGAATTATTAAAAACATGCTCCAATAAACCATTTATTATAACATAGGGCTTGTCTTTTAAATTCGTTTCTATAAATACATTTAGGAGATTAATAAAAATAAGATTGTTAAGATAATCAAACTTTATAGGGTCTAGATTAGGAATATCAAACACAACCATCTTATCTTCGTCTTTACTTGATATAGATGATTCTAGCACTACCTTTTTGATCTCAGAAGATTCTTTAATAAGTATATCGTTAATAGAAAAATGCTTATAGTTCGCCTGCCTAAAAATAGATAATGAAAATAACTCATCATAGTTAATGATGATTGTCCCTTCATTATTTTCTTGACTATTTATTATATCTTTTGTGATATTTATTTTTGACATATATGAGGAAGCAAACAACATCCTTGCCCTCATATCTTTATGTGTCAATGCTATTACTTCTTTTTGTCTCATAAATCATCTCCTTTTTCTTATATAATAAAACACCGTTATTGTTTTTGCAATTTCTTTTGACTAAAATGTTATATATGTGCTATACTTTTATATAAAATCCTACCTTAACAGAGGCTCTATGATGGATACTAAACAAGTCATTGTAATTCGTAAAGATCTTAAGATGCGTAAGGGCAAGATGGTTGCTCAGGCAACTCATGCGACAAAGCTTATGCTCTTGCAGTATGCTGATTTTGATAGTAATGGTTTTCGTCTCGAATATGATCGATTTGGACAACATAGTGAAGCAATTAAAGCTTGGATTAATGGTTTGTTTACAACAACAGTGGTTTCTGTTGACTCAGAGGCTGAATTTCTTGATATAGAGCAGAAAGCTAAAGAGAGGGGTCTTATTGTTGCCAAAATCACTGATGCAGGTAAAACTGAATTTCATGGTATCCCTACATTGACTGCATTATCAGTGGGTCCTGCAAATATAGGTGAATTTATAGGTGTAACGGATCATCTTAAACTATTATAGGTTACGATATGACAAAGCTTAAAAGTGTTTCAAAACAACAAAAACAAGAAGCTTATTCAATTCATGATATTGATTTTTCATTGATTGACAACCAGTTATCAATAGAAAGTGCTTTATCTATTTGTGAAGCACTTAATAATAGTGTGTCTATCTCAAAGTCTCATGGAAAACCTTGTTATGAGATTGATATCAATGGATTGAATATTCTAAAAAAGACTAAAACAGTATTAAAGAAAGCAAATCCTTTTTATCCTCTAAAAATTTATCAGCTTGCTAAGAAGGGTAGTTATTTAGAGGACTTGTATTTCTTGCTTAATGATATGTTTTTACGCATTATCAATACAGGCGATAGGAAACTTAAGCCAAAAATTAAATCTTATGAAGACGCACATCTATATAACACAATACAACTTACAATAGATTGTTATGAGGCGATACTAAACACAGACAAAAGTTTCTTGGAAGAGAGTAGCTCTGAATTCTATCAACACTACATCACAATAAACAATGCAATCATAGATTCAATAACTTATGTTATCAATCATGAAGAAAGTAGTATCAAAACGAGTACATTAAGTTCGTTATATACTTTAAGAAGAGGGTTAAATTATAAAGATGAGAGAGCTAAACTACTATACCTTTTTACGTATAAAAATAGTCTTTATGAAAAAATTGTAGGAATTGAATTAAATAATTCTTTATGGAATGAAATTCAGAAAGATTATCTAATTATTTTGAATGGAGCAACGTGTTCTTTTAATTTAAAACATATGGAACATTGTGCTAGAATAATTGCTGACAAAATAAAAGGCACCTCATAAGAGGTGCCTTCTTAGTGTGTTTTAACTAGCTCTTTCTAGTTCTTCACTTTCTACTGGCTCAAGATCTGATACTTTTTCATGAGTATGAGCTTTTAGCTTATCTCTATGCTTTTCAAGTTGCTTATCAACTTTTCTTACTGCCTCAGTGATTGCTTTATAGCAATCCTTATCTTTTGAGGTTCCTGTTGCAGAATACCCATCTCTTGTCTCTGCTACTGCGACTACACTAAAAAGATGTCTTTCCTTACCGAAGGATATTGAACGTTCGTTGATATCAATATGTTCATACACCTTATTAAACTTTTCTTCTGCATGTTCACGAATTGCATCAGTAATCTCAATGTGCTTGCCAGTAATCTTCAACATAAGTTCACCTCTCTATAAGTTACGTTCTACCAACATAACACTTAAAAATATTCTGGTCAACCTTAAAATTTAAGTAATAACTCTATGACACATAATACTTTGATTTATCATGACAGGTTTCATCTTTCTTATGAAATCAATAAACTGTTCTAAAGTAATTCCTTTTTCTTCTATCATTTTTGTCATTTCAATAAGGAGAGTCTCTTTTTTATCTTTTCCTCCTATCTTTCTAATTTCCTGTTTACTCAGTGTTAAAAGATAGTTGTTGACTACATTACCACTTTCTTCACCTTTATCTTTTATATCTCTGATGTAGAATATTTCTTCTACCATGAAAAGTGATATTCCCTGTTCGGTGTCTTCAAATCTTTCATTCTTTCTAATGATGCTTTCAAGCAAAGAGTCCATTTTTATCTCCATATACTAAATTAACTTTTAATAATGTGAATATACCATTTTTCCTATGTTTTGTATACCTTGTCTAATAGACATTTTCTTTTATAGAGTGTTCATCTTCCATTGTCCGACTTTGTTTTAAAATTTATTCAATTTGTCAATGTAATAGTTAAAAATGTTATGGCTAAAAATCCATCTGATATTGACTTCTTCTATATTTTTATACATAATGGAGTTATTAATAGTAAAAGGATAGAAAAATGAATAAGAAACCATACAAAATCGTGACGCATAGTGGGCAGTTTCATCCTGATGAAATTTTCGCTATCGCTATGCTTAAGTATTATTTTTGTGAAATTAATGAGATAGTTAGGACTCGGGATGATGAAATAATTGAAGAAGCATTTTATGAAGACAACACCATTCTTGTTGATGTCGGCAGAATCTATGACCCTGAATTTATGGCATTTGATCATCACCAAGGAGATTGTGGCGAGTTCTGGGATAAAGTAGACGGAGCCAGAGAGAGGACACCTTTTTCTTCAACAGGGTTAATTTACAAATTCCTGAGTGAAAATGGCTACATTGATCTAGATGATGCTGGACTCAAATATTTGAGGACAACATACATCATTCCGATTGATGCGCAAGATAATGGTGTGCATTTCTTTGAAAAAGTATCTGTTCTATCGGAATTCAACAGAAATTCACATGATGACGAAATTCAAAAATCTCAGTTTTTGAAGGCGCTTCGTGTTGCAGAAATGATGATTGAAAATGCTCATGAAAACTCAATGGAACAGAGCATCAAAATCAAAAACACGAAAGATTCACTTAATAGGTTAATTAGTCTTGATGTAGATGGTGAGCTTGTCTATGTATTGCCTGCAAAAAAAGATGACAACATTATCACTACAATGGCATACAATATGAATCCTGATATTGACTTTTTTATAAAAGAAAGAGAAAAAGGTAAATATGGTATTCAGACAGCACCAAAGGATATCAGACATGCTTTTTCTAAAAAGCACCCAGTTTGCCAAGATGTTATAGATATTTATGACAAAGGTAATGAAGTCGAGGGTATTGCTGGCAAAGGAAAGGTAAGTTTTATTCATAAAGCTGCTTTCTTTACTGTAGTTGACGGTGATATTGAAGATGCTTTGGAATATATCAAGTCTATTATTCGCCTAAACAAGGCAAGAGCAATTGGTAATACTAACAATGCTTAATACAACCTTATACAGGATCTAATTAGATCCTGTATAATTTATTTTAAAAATACAAAAGGAGATTTTAATGGGTAAAACCAATGGTAAAAAAGATAAGCAACATAAAAATGAAGAAACTGATATTCGAATAAATCCTACCCCTGATGCTGTCAAAAAGGAACTAGGGAATCTTCGTTATCTTAGCTGGGCATTTGCGGTATTTACTTTATTAACGATACCACTTACGGTCACTGGTTTATTTAGTTATTCTTTGGCTGGCGTTATTGCCTTGTCTGCACTTCTATTACTTATTTTATCTTTTAAAAATAAGGAAACGGCAGTGAAGCTTGAAAAGATTTTTGGTTCCAAAGACAACCCTAATGGACAAGCTGCTACTATTGTTTTGGTTGCAATTTTTGTTTTGGCACTACTTTGCATGTTGGTTTCAGGGATTGTTTCTGGTATGATTATGGCTCTTGAAATGTTTCAAGAAATAGAACAAGTAAGGTAAACACATTGACTAAACCTATTTTTAAATATATAGGTGGCAAAAGATGGATGCAAGAGAGACTTAAAGATAAGGTTTCTCTTGCATTATCTTTAAATCCATCAATAAAATCTTATTGTGAACCTTTCTGTGGTGGTTTGGGTTCTTTTCTTTCTGTGCAAGATATTTTGTTTGAAAACGGAATAACAAGCATAATGCTTAATGATATTAATAAAAATATCATTAATTTTTATTATGATGTTAAAGAATATCCTTATCAGCTTATCCAGAAATATTTTTCTCTTGAAGCAGAGTTTTTGAATACGGTGCCTTCTGATTGGAAAGAATTAAAAAAAATCAAAAATAAAGAAGAGCAAAAAATTTTATTAGATTCATCTAACCTTTTTTATAAAGAAATCAGAGAACGATTTAATACCTCCCCTATCGGAGTTGATAAATCAGCTTTCCTTCTTTTTCTACAAAAACATGCATTTAACGGCATTTATAGAGAAAACAAAAAAGGTGGACATAATGTTCCTTTTAATTGGAATGGTGATTTTGTTAACAAAGAAGAAACACAAAATAGAATTCTAGAACTCAGCGAATTATTAAACAATTTCAATATTTTATTGACATCAACAAGTTTTGAAGCTATTGAATACAGAACAGATACGCTTTATTACCTTGACCCACCTTATCTCAATGACAAAGGGGTTGAGAACAGCTATAGCAAGGGTGGTTTTGGTGTTGATAGACAGTTAGAGCTTATTAATATGATTTCTCACGTCCCCTTTATTTATAGTAATCATAACTCAAACATACTCATCAACGCTTTTGAGTCTATTAACAGCGAATCATTAACATTTGAAACTATTTCTCGTAAGAATATAGTCAGTTCTTCTCTAGAAAGTCGTGGAGAAGATAAGACAGAAATGTTGGTATGTAAGCCACTTTGAGCTACTTTTGTAGCTCTTTTTCTATGTTTTTTCTTGACTGATGTTTTTCACTAGTATATGCTGTGTCTATTAAAACAGCAAATGGTGAATGATATGCACAAAACACTTGATGATTTTCGTGGTTCTTTTTTGTTTCAAACAAACGCATTTCGTCATATTAATATGAAAGACCTTTCGCGTTTTCTTGCTGAAAACAGAAAAGTCCTTTATGCGCGTTGTCCTGAAGACTATGCGCTTGATTTCTACCTATTAAACCATTCAGTATATGCTCTCAATAACAAGTTTTCGCGGAATGAAAATCTTGATGAAAAACATGTTGAATTCATGAATTTTTATGTAGAAAAGACGCTTGAAATTTTCACTTCTGCATTTCTCTATCTTCTGTGTATTACCACTAAAGAATCTCGACATATGCTACTACACAAGTATGATAATATCGGGTTGAGCTATGAGAATGATATGATTGATGATATTCGTTCTCTTGGTTACTATGAATGTTTTGAATACACAAAAACACTTAAAGTTAAGAAAGAACAAAATGGATACTCAGGTAAACATGCGCTTCTTGACACTGACAACATGCCAGATGTTAGTTTAAGCACTTATCTTAAATATCTTGAGCATATGTATGAGAATTGGGAGTGGCATGATGAATATGGTGGTGACGTTTGGGCAACAATTACTAATGTTCTTCATCGTTTTGTTGAGGGCGAGATTAGCCCTGAAACACTGGTTGATAATATGTGGACACTATCACATAATAACGGGCTTATTTTTAATAAAGACGTTGTGTTTTCTTCCTATAAGTCTGAGGCAGGTATGTTAGAAATACTCAATGCTCAAGCGATAGGTCGTCTTCCTGAATATGTAGAACAATCAAATGTTTATTCAGAAAAAGGGAAGAAAGTTTTTAATAAAGTTAAAAGAGTGATTCCTGAAATTTTTGAGCAAAAAACATCATATGAAGGACTCATTAGTGAAATCGCTGATTATGCATGTTCTCATAATTAATTTAATTACTAAAACACTTTAAAACTCAACTTAGGAAAAAACATATGAAAACTAATTTAAAAAATACTGTTCTATCAAAAAGCTCTAATGTTATGCCCATGCGTTGTTATATGGAGCATCCACCTTTATCTCTTGGTGAAGATAAGTTTATATTAGGGGGTTGTTGTGTCGATCATGATCACCTAGAAGCTGATGTTTATGTCGGACTTGATGATGCTATGATGGGCGATCCATCTCTTTATCCTTGGTCAGATAAGGAAGGTGTTTTATTTTATATCCCTGATATGCGGACACCTGCTAATTTTGAAGAATTTGATAATATGATTAACTGGATTCAAGACCAGATTAATGATGGCAAAACAGTTCATGTAGGCTGTCTTGGCGGTCATGGTAGAACTGGCATGGTGCTTTCTGCATTAGTTTATAAAATGCTTGGAATTGAAGATGCAATCACTTATGTTCGTGACAACTATTGTGATGAAGCAGTAGAAACAATGGCTCAAGTTAAGTGGCTGAATACTCATTATGGTATTAAAATTGTAAATACTTTACCTGTTTCATGGGGTGGCTATTTTGCTAATTCATATGGTGATATTTTTGAAGACAATCTTTTAGATGAATCTATGGATGCCTTTGAGCTTGATAATGATTATCTGGAAGAACTCGAAGTTTTTGCTTGCAATGAAAAATCATCTTTATCTGTATTTACTGAAACAGAAAGCGACGATATTGAAAATACGATAGAATTAGAGGTTTTTAATGCTATTTCCCTAACCACTATCATTGAAGGACTTGGTAAAATCTTCCGTCTTTTAGATGAAGAACAAATTTTTGGTATTGTTGACAAGGAAATATTCAAAAATGATGAAAAAGTGGGATATCATTTAACGCTTTACTTTATGGATATTTACTTTGATGAAGCCTATATTTTACTTAATGAAAGTAAAGAACATGCTTATATCACAAATTCAAATATTCCACTTAACCTTATTGAAAGTAGCAAAACTGCTTAAGGAGAAATAACATGACTAACAAGGTAGCTCAAGCAACACAAGATGGTATTAGTCAACTTGCTCATATCATTATGAGTGACTTAGCCATTATTGGAGACAAAAATTCTCTTGATGTTTATGTTGATTCGTCTCCTGCTATAGAAGTGCCATGGGGAACTATTAACACCGACATAGAAATCCTTGATACCAAAGAAAGTGATGGTGGAGTTCTCGTTTTAGCATCCATTAAAGGAGATCTTGGTTTCTTCTATAGTTATAGTAATCTTACAGAAACATCTAATTTTGCTATTATCAATTTAGGTAATTTAGACAATGTTGCCTTTGATGAAGAAAAAAGTGTATTAGAAGAATTTATGATAATGCAACCAAACTTCAAAAAAACGTGGACACGCAATAATTCAGAACAAGAATGGATCTCACTTTCAGCTTAATTACGCCACTCAAATAAAGCGCCTTTTTGGCGCTTTATTAGTATAAATGCTTTATTTTATGTTGACACACTATGCCTTAAATGCTAGTATATACTTATTAAATGAGTTCACTTATTGAGGTAACGAAATGGCTAAGAATTTTACCAAATATTTCAGCAAATTTGGCCTTGGACAGGTTGGTGGATACCTTGAGATCACTGAATCTATGCGTAACACGTTGGGCGGTAAAGGTGCTGGCTTAGCTGTTATGTCTAATATGGGTTTTAATATCCCCCCAGGTGTCACTATTTCAACAGAAGTTTCAGAAGTTTTTTCATCTATTTTTGATGATTCCTTTGATGATGCTATTACTTTTGTCGATGGGCTGGCTACTGCTAGTCAGCGTCAAGTTAGCCAAATTGAAGATCATTTTGGATATGCTCCTATGTATGCGGTTCGTTCAGGCGCACCTGTTTCCATGCCCGGTATGATGGATACTGTGCTTAATGTTGGTATCCATCGTGGTAATATTGAAGAATGGGTAGAGCGTATCGGTGAAAGAGCTGCTTGGGATTGTTATACTCGACTTCTCATGACCATTGCGACTTCAATTTTTGAAATCAATGATAAGCAAATTTCTGAAATTGAAATTTCTGTTAGCAAATTCAAATACGGTGCTAAAGAAAAACCACATTCCTATGCTGACTTCAATGCTAAGCACTTGATGAAGTTTTCTGGAAAATTGGAAAAATATCTTGATCAACAAACACCTTCCTATCTTTCAGATTTTTTCACTAAAATCTCTGGTTCAAAGGGTAAGGTTAAATTTTCTGAATTCATTAATGGTAACAACTGCGTTCATAATCAGCTTTGCTTAACTATTATGACAGTTCTTCAAAGCTGGAGCAGTGACCGTGCTAAAACGTATCGTGAAATCAACAATCTAAAGCACGTTAAAGGAACGGCTATCAATATCCAGTCAATGGTTTTTGGTAACTTTAATGACGCTTCTTGCTCTGGCGTTCTCTTTACTCGCAATCCTACTACGGGGGAGCCTGTTATGACAGGAGAGTATCTTGTTAACGCTCAAGGTGAAGATGTTGTTGCAGGCAATAGAACGCCTAAAAACATTGAAGCAATGAAATCTGAAATGCCTGATGTTTATAATAAATTAATTAGTGAAAGTCAGCGTATGGAAGAAGCTTTCAAAGATATGATGGATATTGAGTTTACGGTTCAAAACGGCGAGCTTTTCTTCCTTCAATCTAGAGCGGGTAAACGTTCAACTCAAGCAAAGTTTATTATTGCCCTTGATTTTTACAATAAAAACATTTTAAGAAAAGATGAATTGAAAGAACGTATTAAGATAAAAGATCTTGAAAAGCTTGTTATGCCTTCCATTTCCATGGATACGCAAAAAAACAGCTTTACAAGCGGAACGCCTGCTTCTGGTGGAGTAGTTAAAGGTATTGTATCTCTTTCACCTGAAAATGCGGTTAAAATGGCAGAGAAAGGCGAAAAAGTTATCCTTTTTGCCTTTACTACAACGCCTGATGATATTGCTGGCATTAATGCGTCTGTTGGTATTGTAACTCAAATCGGCGGTGTAACATCACATGCCGCAGTCGTCGCTAGAGGGATGGATAAAACTTGTATTGTTGGTGTTCCTGATATGGATCACGAAGGCGATGCTGTTTCCTTCCATGACGCTGATGTAACACTTAAAGAAGGTCAAGAAATAGTTATTGACGGTTCAACTGGTGCAATTTATTTTGCTGATAAGGTAAATATCGAAGATGGCAAGATGCCTGATGGCATTGCCAATCTTATTTATCGTGATATTGAAAAATCAAACGGTTTCTATTTTAATATCAATGATCCTTATCTTGATAGCATTGATGTTGAGAAAATCCGTGGCAAAATGTATATTAAGGTGAAGCCACATCATGTAGGCAAAAACATGGTTGATATGATTGAAGCTGTTGCTGACAAGGTAGGGCGTAAGCACTTGGTGTTAGATATTTCTTCTCTGGCACAACAAGACTCTGTAGATAAGACAGTTACATCAAGCATTCTACAGATTAACGGAATTCGCTCTTACAATAAACAAAACCTACTTAGGTTTAGCAACTATATGGATGATTTTGCTAAGAAAACAGAAAAGCAGACTGTTGTAACAGTGGTTTCAGGAAATAAAAAAATCAACTATAATATTGACCCGAAAAGACAAAAAGATAAAATTGACATTGACGTTCAAATGACTCAGCCTGTTGAATTGGAACACTTTGAAAATATTATCTTTAGTTAAATTGAATACCCCTGCTTTTTAGCAGGGGTTTTTTGTTGACGCCAATATCATCTTGTGGTAGTATATACTTATTAAATCAAAGCAAAGCAAAAAGGATGACATCATGGTTTCACAATCAACCCTTCATGTCGGCAATACAGGATTAAATCCATCATTAATTGAGCCACCGTCTTTCATGTCAATGAATATTGAAAGTTTTGAGGATAGTCTTCGCTACAATGAAGACGAGCTTCGTAACGTTTATATTGCTGAACTTAAACGTATTTGTTCTATGTTTAATCAAGCTATCCTTCCCCGTATTGTTGATAATTTTACTTATAATCTTCGAGAACGAGACGTTACTAATCCTGCTTTAATGGATGAATTAAATTCCGTTAAAAAAAGTGGTGATTATTCTCCTTTTTATATGAAAACTGATTTTTTCGATATTAAATATTTTACTGGTTCAAAAGCAATAGGAACCTTTAGGTCTTATCGTGTTGATTATCTAAATATTTGCGATGTATTTGATATCCAAGATTTAGTAGATAGGCTTGGTCAACGTGGAAGAATGAGTATTAATATCAATATTCATTATATGCGTGGACACTTTTTTGATTATATGTTTGATACGCTTCGCCATGAAATGGCACATGCTCTTGTTCATATTTATTATGATGGGCTATTGAAGGCGCTAACAGGTAAGGTTCACAGCATAAAGCCCCATGGTAGAGAATGGAAATCAATAGCAAGCCTTCTTGGTGCTAACCCTAAAGCAACGGCGCATGTTGGTAGCGAACAAAAAGAAGAAGTTAAAAAATCTATGGAATATTACAATAGGAATCACGTTCTTATTGATGGCAAGAAAATGAATACACGAAAGAAACTTCGTTATCATTATAGTTGTGGTTGCACAGACCACTGGATTACTGTCAATAGGCACAATAAAATCAATCGTGGCGCTATATATTCTTGTAAAAAATGCCGAAACAAACTTAGCTTCATGAATAGTAAAAAATATATCTATTAACCTTGACATACCGCCTTTCGACTGAGGCGGTATCTGATAACTTATAGCAAAGACACTTACTTTTTTGCTAGCAAACCTATTGACTCACTACCCTATTTAGTATATACTGTATTCATTAAAACAGTGAATGAGGAAATTAAATGACTAACCGTAATCTTAGCCGTGAAGATATGTTTAACTACATTGTTAACCATGAAACATCTGATCCTGAGCCACTTAGTTTAACGGCTGAAATGGAGTTTCCTGCACGCTATTATCAAATCAATGCGGTTCGCACTGCTGCTGACTACCTTAGCGTTGGTTTTCGTCGTCTTTTGTATGTGTCACCTACTGGTTCTGGTAAAACAGTTCTTGCTCGTATGACAGCCACAAGCAATGAGATCCGTGACGTTCTTGGTATCAACGATAAAATCAAGGCAAATCCTGATTATAAGGTTCGGGTGCTTATGATTGCTGGTGCTGAGCGTCTATTGACACAAGCGAGAGACACCTTTGAGGGCTGTGATGATATTGAGCTTATTACTCATAGTGCTTTCATGGAAGTGCCACAGCATGTTGTTGATGAAGGTTGGGATTTAACCTTTATTGATGAAGCACACCATGAAGCGATGACAAGTATTCAAAAATTGCTTGATGTAGTCGCTGAAAAACCGATTTTTGGCTTGACTGCGACACCTGACCGTGGCGATGGCTTAATGCTTAAGTTTGAACGCTTTATTTACGCTATTACGAAAGATGAAGCTATTCGACGCAAATTCATTTCAGTGCCTAGCATCAATAGCATTATTGATAGTAGCGGTAGTAACAAACTGGATATCGCAAAACAAGTTATGGAGCTCTACGGTGATGAAATGGGGCAAACTATTGTCTATTTCAAAACTCAAAAAGAGTGTCGTGCTTTCCATGAATTCTTACTTGAATTAGGCTACAAAAGTCATTTCCTTAAGAATGAAGATAATATGGATAGTGTTATCAAGTCTTTTGAGCGACAAGAGATTCAATTTTTGATTAACTGTCAAAAGCTTGGTGAAGGCGTTGATATCAAAGGTTGCACCGATGTATTCCTTGCTCGACAATTCAACTCTAAGGCTGAAAAAGAGCAATATATCGGGCGTTCTATCCGTATTGATAGTGAATCCGTTACTTGGGAGTTTGTTAGTCCGTTTAAGAATAACATTCTAGCAAAAGACCTTTTCCGAGTGGTTATTTACCATCGTCTTATTTACAAGCAGAAAGGACAGTGGTATGAAAACTACCTTGAAAAGAACGACCCCGAAGATATTTATGACCACGAATATCTAAACCAAGTAGCTTAATAGTTAAGTGCCTCGCTCACCAAGGGTGAGGCACCTAAAAAACTTCTTTTGTTGTCAATTAATGTTTGACAGTACCCTCATTTCTTGTTAGTATATACATAAATCAAACGACAGAGGCTTTTCTTTTATGATTCCTTTCGACGCATCCAAAGTCAAATATGACTATGTTTACATTTCCAAAATCAGTAAGTTTTCCATTGAAGTCAATATGGATGATAATGGTGAGCAATATTTGCCTGCTGGTGTTGATTATAAAGTAAAAGGTGAAAAGACGGTTATTCCTATTCATCGCCGTGTATTTAAGCTTTATGAAAAGAACAACTTCACTTACGAATTTGCGGGCAAAGGTCGTCGCTCTTGTGTTTTCTATTATGATGGTTATGTTCTTGTCGTAGACAGTTATAAGCCTTACACTTTTATTGGCAAGTCTCCTGTTGGTGAAAGGGATTGGGAATCTCTCAACATTGGTGCAATGAATAAAATCATTAGCCTTATCAATGAAGAAAAAGAAGAAGGTCATAGCCGAGATATCTTTATTGATGGTGAAACTATTTTCTTCACTTCTGGAGCCCCAGGTGCCCCCCTTGATCATGACGGTGCTTTTTGGCTTCAACCTGTTCGTTTTATTCGTCTGTCTAAGATGGCGGTCGGAATGAGCCAAGCAATGAAAAAGTTTTTTAATGATAAAAAGGATGATGAAGAAAATAATAACTTCAATTCTAGTGAAGAACAAACAGACTCTGAATCTTCTAGCAAAAAAGAAGATGATAGCGATAAGAAATCTGTTATTGTCTTGAAAGAGGGCTATGTTTTAGGTTATAATCCGTTTGCTGGTGAAAAAGAATTTGCTGTATTTTCACCTGTTATTTCTGAGACAAAACAGGTTCAACGATTCTTTGATGCTGTTAAGCCTGTTTATTTTAATCTCAATCTTGCTTTGAGGGCTGGTAACACCATCGGTAAGCACTATGGTTTTGCTGAAACTGATTTTCTTGATTTCCCTTCAATCATCATTGAAACAGGGATTATCAACTTGAAAAATGATATTTCGTATCAGAGTAAAGCTAACTACCCTTTAGATATTCCTAATCAAGATGTTTTAGCTTACATGTTTAGGTTTCTACATCGTGAGAGTGACTTGAATGTTTATCGTGACCTTGTTTCTCTTTTCACGCTTGCATTTAGCACTTTAGGTTCTGTCGGTGGTGAGAAGCTTTCTGATGTTTTTGTTGAAGGCAAAAGCTTAGGCGATGTTCCTATCAGGAAAGTTGAAATTGCAAACATCGGCAAAGAAAACTTTAATGCAGATGAAATGAGCTTTGAGCATTTTCAACGTCAGGAGCAAATCTTAAAAGCTAAGTTTGCTCGCAGGATGAAAACGAAAAAAGACAATATCGCGCAAGCACAAATCTAGAGCTATTGATAGGGAGAATCTAGTTTTAATCTTAATTTGAAAAGAATTTAAACTATTTTCTCCCTGTGTTGTAAGCTTCTGTTTATAAAGGCTTTTCTCTTAGGTTAAATACTATAGAAAAAACAGAAATTTCTTGACTTCAAAGCCTTTGGTTGTTATAATACATGCATAAACTAACAGAACGGAGAAAGACTATGTTCGAAGTCGTTAAGAACGCAAAAGTTAATGTAAAAATGAAGTTCGACCCTAAAAGTGAAGGGTTTGTGATTCATGTTGAAGTGGAAGGTAAGTATGACACTTATGAGCATACTTTCAGCCACAAGTCTAACGTTGCCAAAATGGCGCGTGAAGTCGAGTACCCCATTCTAAAAGAAAAGCTTGAAAACGGAACCTATGTTTTCAGTGACGGTAATCTTATCGATTTCCGTATGTCAGACTACCGTGGTTACATTCGTAGTGAAGATGAAATCAATGGTTTAGCTGATAAAGTTGGTTTTTCTCGCCAAAACCAAAATCGTCGTGCTGTTAATGGTGACTTGCTTTCTGTATTTAATCAGCTTCGCCATCGCAACGGTGTATTCCTTGGTGGTGAAAGTGAAGATTTCTTCATGGACGTTGAAGGTCTTGGTAGTGGTGGTGCTTTCAAAAACCGTCTTATCTATCGCTGGTCTCCTTTTGACCAGAACATTCAGACCACTATTGAGGTTGAGCGTTTAGTATGTGCAAATGGTATGGTTGGCATGGCGCCGCTTGTTACCCGCGAGACGCCTGTTATCAACGATGTTGATCGTAACTTAGATATCATTGATATGCACCTTCGCCCTGAAATGTCACGTATCTTGCAAGAGCGTTTTGCAAATATGTCTCATAACCGAGCTTCTGTGTCTGATGTTCTTGAAGCTAACCGTATGATTTATGAGCGTCTACGTTCTAATCAGGTTAACGAGCATGACTTCAAGGTGCTTCAAGGTCTTGCTAGTGTAACAAAGCTTGATCACTTGAAAGGTGTTTTCTCTGACAAGCTCTTTAGTAGCTCTGCTGCTAGGACTGCGCCTTCTGACCTTACTCAGTTTGATTTGTTTAACATTATGACTGAAATGAGTTCTCACACAATGGCTGATGAATACGGCAACCGCCAAGCTCAGCAATTCATTAACAAAATTGTTTTTGATACTGTGAAAAACGAGGTTAGTGGTAACGTCAAGAAATCTCAAGACTCTGACCATCGCCGTGCTTTCTTTGGCGAATAAGTCAAAAAAGGGGGAGAAATCCCCCTTCTATAACCTTTCAAAACACTAGGAGCTTATTATATGTTTAAAAAAATCATTCTTCTTGAAGATTATGTTGATTCAATGGATACTGGCATTGTTTCCGTCTCTTTCAAGGGTATCTTGACTGAATCCACTATGGAAGATAATACTCAGTTTAGTTTTTATACTCGAAATCCTGAGTTTATTTCTTATCTAACAGGTGATGAAGTCGAAGATGTTGTAATGGAGATTGAAGAAAAAGATACAGTTTCCAACATTTCATCTAATGATATCGTCTATGTTGGTGTTTTTGACATTCTCAAGCGTGAATATGTTAAAACGTCTTTCTCTGATATCACTGGTGAAGTGCTTTCAGTTTCATCATTGACTAAACCTGATGACGAGTGTAAACTTGTTGATGCAAGGATTTACTTTGGTAATCGCAGTGGTGCTATGTCTATTACCGAAGATTTTCTTACCCTTCTTGAAGGCAAAGAAGTCAATATGCTAGAAGCTGGCTTCAAAGAAGATCAGGTTGCTATCGTATTTGACACTGTGTTAGCGGTTAAAGAATCGGCTCTTTCTCAGAATGGCGAGGTTCAACTTAAAAGTATTCATCTTTTAAAGACATAAAAACTGAGATAGAACGTTAATTTAACTAATCGAAATAAAGGGGATAAAACCATGACTGCAAGAGTAAATATTGTTATCAATTATGAAGAAAATAAGGTTGAAGTCTTTAAGTTTCTAGAAGCTGATGGTGTCGAGGCAACTGAAAGGGAAGCTCTCTTTGCTGCTAGTGCCATGACTATGATTCAGAAACTTGATGTTAACCAGCATGAGATCGAGCCTGTTCTTGATTTGGGGGCAACGATTGAGTTTTGTGAAGAAGATGATAATGACGATGTATGCATTACGATTTTAGATAATGGACGACATAATGTATTAGGTGGAAGTCAATCACTATCTTATCGCATTGCTACTTCTGTCGTTGAAGAAATGAAACGTCAATATCCTGACCATTATGATGAAATGGATTACGAGGAAGAAGATTATTGGGATGATGAACTAGCCTTCTAATCAAAACAAAAGCCCCTAAAAAGGGGCTTTTTTATTATAAAAATAAAGTGTCTTCGCTACAAGCTTTATTTTCTAGAAAGAAGGAACATAACGGCAACGGCTGTGTGATAACAGTCAATTTCTCCGCTAAAAATCATATTCATAACATCTTCTTTATCGAAAAATCTCACATCCTGAATAGCCTCTCCATCATCTAGTTTTAATTGTTGCTGGTTATCTTCATCAACAACCCCAGAGTAAAAGAAAACGCCTTTTTGAGTTTCAATAACTTCTCTTAGTGAAAATAGAAAATCAAGCTTATCTAATGAGAACCCTGTTTCCTCTCTTAATTCTGCAATCGCCTGATTTTCAGGTTCTACGCTTTCAATACCCATACCGGCAGGCACTGACCATTCCCATCTTGACTTTCTATAGTTGTATTGCTTAATAAGCAATATTTGCTCTTTTTTATTGCTAGCAACAATAACGACACCATATGGTATGTTCCACTCAAATCTGATATATTTCCCTTTTGTTCCATTAGGGAATGAAACGTCATCATCATATATTGTTGCAAATCTATTTTCATAAACAATATTTTCTTTTTCTTTTTTTATTATTTCATTCATATAAAATCCTTTTTAAATAAATATTAGAGCTTTTCTAATCCCTAATAATATAACATATAGGAATTAATATTTAAAATTTTATTATTTTCTAGATAAAAGCAACATAACCGCAAGCGATGTATTTCATCGTAAACCGTATCAAATTTGTTTTTATAAACAATATTTTCCTTTTTTTCTCTATTATTTTACTCATATAAAGTCCTTTTTTATAAATATTAAAAAAAATATTAAAAAAGTATTAAAGTTTTAGATATTTTTGTCGTTAATAATATAACACAAAATAATTAAGTAATATAAAGGAGAAATATATGTCAGTAATAAATACAAACATCACTTCGCAGGTTGCTCAAAGAAATCTTATGAATTCTCAGAATCAGCTTTCTACTTCAATGGAAAGATTGTCTTCAGGTTCTAGAATTAATTCTGCTAAAGATGATGCTGCTGGTCAAGCTATTGCAAATAGAATGACTGCGCAAATCAATGGTATGAATCAAGCCCAGAGAAATGCGAATGATGGTATTTCTGTTGCTCAAACAGCCGAAGGCGCTTTAAATCAAATTAACGATAACTTATTGAGAATTCGTGAATTATCCGTTCAAGCATCTAACGATACAAACTCTGATACCGATAGAGCATCTATCCAAGAGGAAATCACAGCTAGGGTAAATGAGATTGACCGTATTGCAGACAGCACCCAGTTCAATGGAAAAAATATTCTTGATGGCACTGTAGCTTCTATGGATATACAAGTTGGAGCTAACACTTCTGCTGCTGATACATTAACTATTACCTTAACTGACGCTAGCTCTTCTGCTTTAATTCTTGATGATGCGGATGCTGCTGTTGACTTGACAACAGACGCTGTTGTTGATAGTGCCGCAGCTAAAGCTTCTATTGATGCTGTTGATAATGCTTTGAAGTCTGTTGATAGTGCTAGAAGTGGACTTGGTTCTATACAAAACCGTTTTGAGGCAGTTATCGGAAACCTACAGTCTTCTGAAATAAACCTAAGTTCTGCACGTTCTAGAATCGAAGATACTAACTACGCAGAAGAAGTTGCAAACATGACTAAATCACAGATTTTGCAACAGGCTGGAACGTCTCTATTAGCTCAGGCGAATCAGACACCACAGAATGTTTTAGCATTACTTGGATAATCTTTCCTGATTTAGAAATTAAAAGAGCCTGTTTCGGCAGGATCTTTTTTATTGATTAAATAATAATTATATTATATTATATATGATTAACAATACATAATCATAAAAGGAATTAAATATGCTAACGGATGAGAATATTGAAATTATAGAAAATGACATAGTAACAATGAAGTCTATGACATCAAAAGCTGATACTGAGCTTTTTATAATGAAATTAATTAGAGATAGGCTTTTTGATATGGGGATTGACTTCCATGAAGCTGCTATAGCCAGTTCCTATTCTAACTTCTTTATTGACTTTAGTTTAGAAAGTGAAGAAGATGTAAATATGGTAACTAATTATATTAATGAATTTGTTGATTTTTCTATGAGACGCGCTTTATCTTTAACTTCAAAGAGAAGTAAAAAAGAACCTAATGCTGAAGTTGCTTTAGAATGTTTTAAGCAGATGCTAAAAGGAAATCAAACAAAACTTATATAAAAAGTTGACTATATAGCACTTATATATTACAATCGTTTTAACATTTAAAAAAGAGGATTAAACTATGAAGAAAACTATTGTTTCTGCCGTTGCCGCTGCTGGTTTTGTTATGGCTTTTGGCGCTCATGCCCAAAACGTTGGTGATCATGAAGTAGGTCTTATCGGACAAAGTTTAGAATTTGAAAACGAAGATGTTACTGAATTTGGTGGTTTCTATAACTATCATAACTTTAATAGTGCCGATAGTGGTTATCTCTATAAAGCCGGTGCTGAATGGACTACTGGCGATGAAAGTGGAGCAGACAGTACAACTTACGATATAGGTTTTACAAGCGGTTATCGTGTTGATCTATCTCCTAATGTTACCCTTGATTTTCTTGGTGGACTTGGTTATAAAAACTGGGAAGTTGAAGACACTTCAGGATTTGAAGGAAGTGTAGAGTCTGTTTACTTTCGTTACGGTGGAGCTCTTCAATTTGAAGCAAACCGTGACAACACTCTTCGCCTTGAAGTCGGCTCTCGCCTTCACCTAAATGGCGACTACGAAAGTAGCTCTGCTGATGGTTCAAGCTTCTCTCAATCTATCCATAATGACAATAATCTTTATGCAGAAGCTAGTCTCTTAACTGAGTCTACTGGTGTGCCTATGCGCCTTAGCATTTTCCATGAAGCTAAAGATTATGTTATAGACGATGGAGAAACGGATGCTTACACTACAGGTTTGAAAGCTAGTGTAATGTTCTAAGCTTTATCAAAAAAGATGGCTTACACCCTCTTTTAAAGTTAATAAAAAAGCCCCTATTTTTAGGGGCTTTTTGTTTTTTTCTATATTATTTAATGAAAGATATTTCTTCTGTTTTTTCATCCATTTTACAAATCACAGAAGAACCATAAACACCTTCAAAGTTATCCAGATCTTCTGACGCTAAGAAAACACCCGCTATTGATACCAATTCTGGTTCCATTTTGTTAGCTTGAATAATAGCACCAGCATCACCATTCGCTCCGGCTATAGCTTTACCTTTTAATGACCCTATAACTAAAATGTTTCCATCTGCTATAATTTCAGCACCACTACTTACATTACCGTAAATAATAACAGAACGGTTTTGTGCATAAATTTGTTGACCTGATCTAACATTTCTTTTTATGATTAAGTTTGCTTCATTTTCACAAGAGCTTTTTTCATTTTCTTCTGCTACAGGTTCCTCTTTATTTGTTTTTTCTGCAATCAACTCTCTTTTTGACTTAGAAATATCACGATAATAAAAACCGATTCTTTCAAGCATTACCCACTGATTATCAGAACACCTAACCCCGATTGCATGAATATCATTTTCTTTTAATATTTTAACGGTTTTCCTTGCAACATCATGAAGTGTTAAATCATTTATTTCATTGAAATCAATAATAAAGGGAAGCCCTGAAAAGAAACCAGATTTCTGGATAACTTTTTCATTTAATGCCTCTTCTAATTGTTCTTCAACGTTATGTTCATTAAATACAAGTAAAGCAACATTAATCATTGTCCCTTTTACGCTCACTATACTTTTAGACACTTTTTATTCTCCTTTTCGTTTTTTCTACATTATATATTAGACATTAATTGATAGCAACAACTTACCTTAAAATTTTTCCTTTTTTTATACTTTTTTACTTTATTTATTGTTTATTGTTTGTTATAATAACAAAATATAAATAATAAACATTTTGGGGTTTTTATGACAAAACAATATTCTGGTATTCTCTTTATAGGCGACCCACATGTAACAAATATTTCACCAAAGAGAAGAGTGGAAGATGAATTTCTTGATGTGTCTCTTGATAAATTAAATCAAAGTATAAAAATAGCGGATGATAACAACTTATTTCCTGTTTGTTTAGGTGATCTTGTCAATAAACCTATCGAATCAGAGATAACGGTTCCTCTTATTAAAGCACTAAGAGGGAGAGAGTTGTTGATGCCAACAGGTAATCATGATGTGAATGTCAGAAAAATATTTAACAATTTCCAGTCTGAAAATGACTTACCATTCAATGAAAGTTCTACTATTATTCCCATAGATAATTCCACTACTGTTAGCATTTTGGAAGCAAGTGGCTGCCTTGATATTGTTAACAAAAAAGAAGAAAGGCAAATATTGTTAGAAAATGGAACGCTTATAAGACTCTTGATAGTTCCTTATGGTGTTGCTATACCTGAAGTCTACCCAGACTACCAAGGCACTCATGATGGCGATATTGTCAATATTATGGTAACGCACCATGATATTAACTTTGGTGTAGGTATTCAATACCCAGGTTCTCACAGAATATTTCCTATAGAAAACTGTGATATGGTCGTTAACGGTCATATTCATGATTATAAGCCTGTCCAAGAGGTTGGTGATACAAAATGGTTTAATCCCGGCAATATACTAAGAACATCTAAAACGGTGATGCACAATGAGCCTGCTGTTTATTCAATCTCTGACAATTCACTTTCAATAACTAAACATACACTAAAATATAAAGACCCAGATGAGTGCTTTATTAAAGATTTTCAGCTAATTCGTGAAGGGGTTGATGACAACATCCTCTCAAATTTCAACTCGGAATTTGTTGAAAACCTAAGGGGGACTTTGGATGATGATAGAACCGATGATGGCTCTGGTGTAGAAGAAGTTATCATGGAACACTTTAGCGAAAATGGTGTTGACGTTGAAATTCAAGATAAAATCTTTGATTTATTACATAAAGCAGTTGAAGATGCAGAACAATCTTGAAAAGAAAAAAGCCCGCTTAATTGCGGGCTTTTTTGTTAGAAATGTTTTTTCAATAAAATATTTGCATCTTCTAAGTTAATCTCTCCTTGTTTCACCTCTACCATGTTTCCATTATTAAAAAACAATAAAGCTGGTGGACCAAATATATTATATTCATTCATTATTGATTTATTGTTATCTGTGTTTCTTGTTACATCCATTTTTATTAAACTAATATCTTTATCTGATAATGAATCTATATAATCAGGATTGGTAAATATATCTCTTTCCATTTTTCTACAAGAGACACACCAATCAGCACCGAAATAAACAATATAATTATCATTTCCGACTGTTTCTTCTAACTCCTTTATGCTTACATCATCCATCGTATTGTTCTCAACAAAAGAGCCGTATACACCTGATTCAGTAACAACTGCACTTTGCTCACTATTGTCCAGCCATAATCTCTCCATTGCCGAAATAGAAAAAGTTAAAGAGAAAGAAAACAGTATGAAAGCAAAAGCCTTCAGCACACTTGATATAAAAGAACCCTCTTTAATTGTGGACAATTTCCATATTTCAATAACCACCATAAAGCCTACAATACTCATTAGTATATGGTAAACTTCCTTTGGTAATAAATAACCTGTTACCCATACTGCCATAGCGACAAGCATGAAACCAAAAACGTTTTTTATATGTTGCATCCACATGCCCGATCTTGGCAGTTTTGATGCACCAAATGTTCCAGCGACAATAAGCAATACACTCATGCCTAATGCCATTGATGCCAATGATATCCCACCAACCAAAACATTACCTGTTGTTGATACATAAACTAACACACCAGCTAATGGTGCTGACACACAAGGCGATAAAACCAACACAGAGAGCATTCCAGCAACCATTGAGCCAAATATCCCAGACTTGGACACCTTTTCTTGTGTATCGCTTATTTTAGCTCCTAGGCCACCATTTAATCTTAAAATTCTAGAGAGGTTTATTTTACCAAACATAATAAGAGAGAATACTATAAAAATAAGAGCCATCGGTATAACAACATAAGGAGACTGCAAGTAGGCTTGTACATTAAGTCCAGATCCTACAATGCCTATCAACAATCCAAACAATGTGTAAACTATTACAACACCTAATGAATAACTAGATGATACAAAAAAAGCTTCTTTTTGAGATCTATCTTTTCCTACAACAATAGAACTTAATATCGGCAACATAGGAAGAACACAAGGAGTAAAAGATAATCCAATACCTACAAAAAAGAAGGTTAAGGCTATTCCTATATAACTACCACTAAACACCTTGTTTTCACTTGTTTCTGACTTACTTATAGCTATTTTCTCTATCTCTTCTTGCAACATATTGCTTTCACTTGAAAGAAACTCATTATAAGCATCCATAAGATGAGATGGAGGTGTAAATCTTTTAACATCTGCGATAATATTTTCAGGAGGATAGCATAAACCTGCTTTAGCACAGCCCTGAAAAGTTATTGATATAGGAAGATTGCTTATCTCTTTTTTCTTTGTGATGATGTCCGCTGACATTATGGCATATTCTTCGTGTATGAATACTTCACCAAAAAACTCATCCTCTATCTCTTTTCCTTCTGGTATCTTAATCTTTTCTAATTGATATTTATCATCTCTTGAGAGTATTTGTGTCTTATCTCTATATAAATAGTAATCTTCTTCTATATCAAAGCCTAAATATAAAGTATTACCCTCTACCCATAAGTTGTGCTTAAAGGCTTCTTTTGCGGGCAAGAAGTTTTTCTCAAGTCCGCCCGCTTTATTAAACATATCAACTTCTTCATCTAATGACGGAAAACTACTCATCTTACCTTCTGTCTGAGCATAAGATAAAGAACCTAACATAAATCCACAAAATATGGTTAATATTATACTTACTTTTTTAAACACAGTGCCTCCTATAAAATAACTCCTATATCAAAAATGACATAGGAGTTATTATAATAACATATCTATTACTATTTTAAATTAAGAAAAGATTAAGGAGCAAACTTTGGTCTTGGGTATAATTGTGGATTGTTATCAATATATCTTTGGTTTTCTTTTTCTGCACTTTTAATGGTGTGTTTAATAGAGATATCTTCATCTTCATAGCTCTCTTTTACCAATTCTATTACCTCATCATGGCAAATACCAGAGCCATCCAACTGACTCTCTATATCTATAGACTCTATATCTATTTTTTTATCTTCCAACTCTTCTTTCATCTGATCAACCATAGATACGATATCTTTAACAGCTTTCTTTGCTAAATATGTCTTTTTATCTATTAAATCATAAAGATCTTCGCAGTCATACTTTTCTAATGTCTTAATGATTTCTTCTTCTCTTTCTTCAATTCTGCCCAGATGTTTTTCTATTACTTCATCAATAATTTCTGGCTCCTGTAAAGTGTACTCTCTCCCTGTGCCCACACAGAGTTCTTCCACTTTATGAAAGTCTATTTCTTGACTTTTCAAGATTGTTTCCATATCGTTTAAACACTCTCCCTCGAAAGCGCCAACCAATATTACCTCACTCCCCTTCAGTTCAATCATCCAATCTTCAATATCTAGAACGTCTTGTTCTTCACCATCTCTTTCGTGATAATCTCTTTCTCCATAGCACCATGTAATATTTTCTTGGTCATCTGGATATCTTTCCATGGAGTCTTCATCATTTGTAATTCTTTGCATACCATAGCCATATGTTTGTAGCTCTATAGGTATATTTAAACTTTCTGCTGTTTGAATTAGAGGGAAGTGTCCCTCATCCCAATCAAAATTTTCAAAACTTGTGACTATTATTTTATCGATTTCCACACCAGAATGTTTGATGAAGTCAGATAGTTTTTCAACCTCTTCATCAAAGCTAGTATCGTATTTTTTAAGGGAGTCGTCCCATAACTCTTCTAAGTGATGAGCTAATAGTATTGCCATTGTTTTCTCCTGTGTGGTCATGTTGTGACATGTTAAAATAGGTTTTGTTCTCTATTTTTAAAAAAAACTTGAAAAAAACACTGTTTTATTTTATCATAGTTACTAATATAAAGGATTATACAAAAAGGAATTTTATGAAAAAACATCTAGCAACTTTTATCTCTTTGTTATCAATAAGTACTTCAAGTTTTGCGATGCCTTTTCTTGATGAAAAGCTCCCCTTTCTAGATAATATTCACAGAATTGATGGCGATGGATATAATATCCGTGAAAACATACCATACTTAGCCGAAGCCTATGCAAATGATGTTATTGATAATAACATGATTTATTACTCTATTGAACAACAAAGAAAGCTTAGAGAATGGTTGGATAAAAATAGACCAGAACGTTTTGTTTTAGTCGATCTTTCCAGTTATAAGATGTATTTAGTTTTACCTCTTTATGATTCTTTTAAGGCTGAGAATCTTTTTGTTGAAATGGAAACACCTATTGTTGTTGGCAACCGTTACCATAAAACACCTAGTACATCCATGAATATTATTTCTTTAAAATATAACCCTACATGGACTCCAACACTAAATATAATGAGAAGAAATGCAAAAAAAGAAGGAGGTGAATGGAACTGGGACTGGATAAATTCTCATGAGTTTGAAGTTTTTTCTCATAAAACAGGAGAGAAAATCACCTGGGAAGAAGCTGATGATATGTTATTAAGAGAAATTTTTATGGTTTCTCCACCAAGTAGCAATAATGCATTAGGAAGACTTAAGTTTGAAACTGACTCCAGACAGAGTATATACTTTCATGACACTAATGAAAAATCTTTTTTTGATCAAGTAAATAGAGCTAGGTCTGCTGGTTGTGTTAGAGTAAAAGATCCTTATTCCTTTGCTGCAAAATTAGCTTACAAATCAGAAGAATATATTGAGAACAATGTCAACACGGGAAAAACATACTGGGAAAAAGTAGACAACATACCTGTATATTTTTATTACGATATTATTGAATACAAAGTAGATGGCGAAGATGTTGCCAGTATCACGGATGATCCTTATGGATATTACAATAATTATCTTAAAGAACAACATCAAGATTATGTTATCGAATAGTTAATCATTTTGGTTTTGATGTTTGACATCTAAACTCTTTTTATATATACTATATTAATACTTTAGTCCTTCAGTGGAGATGTTTTCATGATTAAGTTTTCTAGTCATCTACCCCGCCCTAAAGGGCGAGGCTTGTAAAAGCCTCTAGATGACCAGACCACTAATAGGAGAAAATAATATTATTAGTAGATGTTAGCATACA
>Ga0208063_1000107_pt1 | contig 26095 bp, 25 predicted proteins | sample DeeseametaMP0203_FD_184219 | JGI IMG/M metagenome (GOLD analysis project Ga0208063, IMG submission 184219) | Marine microbial communities from the Deep Atlantic Ocean - MP0203 (SPAdes) | ecosystem: Environmental > Aquatic > Marine > Oceanic | place: South of Cape Verde, Atlantic Ocean... | reverse complement strand
CTTGAATTTGGGTTTTCCATCAATCGTTTTTACATATGGACTATAAATATTTTGATACTTGGAAACTTAATTTACTTATTGGTCGCTTTTGCTTACTCAATCCAAAATAATCAAAGAACCAGTGGAATGATTGATGCTGTAACAAACTATCTCCCAATCTATGCTTTGTGGGTAGCACTGGCAACGTTTATATTACCTTTAGTCTTTCAGTTCCAATAAATCAATTAGAAAACATACCTAGTCCATTAAATATCAAAAAATGTCCAGGAATTACACAATACAGAGGAAAATCCTTAAGCCGGTTGCAGAAGTGTTCGAGGCAATCATCTCCAGCGACAAGTTGAAGTGTTACTTCGTAGATTCCACGAGTAGTGATTTAGTTGAAGGCGAAAGAGTTGTCTGGCAATGGGACGATTACGGTGCACACCCTGTAGTTGTCAGAAAAATTATTAAAAACCAATTGATAGAACTTGTGCTTGATTCAAAAGAATGGAAAAAGACACAGAACGAGGCATATGAAGTGTTGGTGATTTTTGAGTTTGAGGAGCAGACAGACAGTACAATTTTGTCCATCAGCGAACAGGGATGGAAGACTGATACGGACGGTCTCAAGGGATCGCATGATAACTGTGGCGGTTGGACCCACATGACAATGTGTCTCAAAGCGTATATCGAACACGGGATTGATATGCGCTGAGATCTCAGAGATTGAAAGATATTAAATGCAGAAAAGACATCATCAAGCGGCTCAAATTTTCCCGACTTAGCTCTACCATCCAGCCCAATTTGGAATAATCCAAAAACCTGCTATAAATAGAAGTGTGAAAAAACTAATTTTAATCGCCGGACTGTTGTTGGCAGCCGCCGGTATTGGGCTTTACGTGGTTACCTTGCCTGAACCCGCGCCATCAACGCCGCCGGCTCCCATTTCAGCCGCAGTTCTGGATCGGCTACCACAGGACCGCAAGGGACAAGTATTAATTTACGGCGCCTACGGTTTCACTGGCGCTGGTATTTCCAAACTGGCAAGCGAGTACGGCATTACACCAGTGCTGGCAGGACGCAATGAATCCAAGCTCAAGCCACTGGCTGAATCACTCGGCTACGATTACGTGGTGCTAAGTCTGGAAAATAATCATGAGAATCTAGTGAAGGTGCTCAAACACTTTGAAATTGTTTTGCACATTGCAGGTCCCTACACATTTACTGGTGAGCCCATGCTCGATGCGGTGGTTGAAGCAGGTACGCATTATGTGGACCTGACCGGCGAGAACCATGTCATTCAGCAGCAACTGGATCGGCATGAGGAGTTCAAGGCTGCTAATATTATGGTGATGCCATCGGTAGGCTATGACGTGGTTCCAACCGATTGCCTGAATGTCTACGTCGCGGATCAGGTAGACAACCCCACTAATTTGACTGTGGTTATAAATGGCAACTATACTGCTGCCGAAGGCGCCAGCGCCAGTCGCGGCACCATGAAATCTGGATTGGAGGTGATGGGCAGACCGCTATTGATGCGCCAGCAGGGAGAGATGGTGGAAGTCTCAGCGCTCAAGGTGATTCACCGGGTAGAGGGTGGACAGGAACAAACACTGGTACAGATTCCCTGGGCCGATATGATGACAAGCTATGTGAGCACCGGCGTCCCCACCATTGAAGTGTTTCAATTACAGCAAGGCGAATTACCAGGCTGGCTGCCGCGCATGGCGCAGTCTGATTTCGGCCGCCGCATCCTGGCGTGGCTGATCGACAAATATGCACCGGAAGGCCCACCTCCAGGCGCCCAAGAAACACGCCAGACCCGGATCGTATCTACCGCAACTAATGACGCAGGAGAATCCGCTTCAGCGGCAATGATTACACCAGAACCCTACCTACTCACATTCCACAGCACTCTTATCGTTGCCAAGCGGGTTATCGATGGTCACTGGGAGTCGGGCTTCCAGACGGTGGGCAAGGTGTATGGCCCCGACCTCGTACTGGAAGTGCCAGGAGTTAGTAGGATGGACCTCTAATCTCCAGACCCTACCCCATGCAAGATTAAACAGGAGAAAAATAATGGATGCAGATCAAGCTTCGATGCAGCGCCTAGAAAAAGCAATTACTGATTTAAGGGAGCATCATTTCTTTCGCATGCACGATTCGCTGTGGAGTCTTATTTATTTCAGCTTAATTCGTGGGCTCGCATCCGGTTTAGGTTGGGTAATTGGCGCCACAATTTTAGTGTATCTGTTAACTGTAATTCTTTCGCAAATCGAATTCATACCGATACTAGGTGAGTGGGCGGCAAGATTGATTGAGCAAATTGACAAATTTGATAAATAAGAATGGGTTTAAATAATTATGAACATTAAAGAAACTTTGAGAGAAGTTAGTTAATTCATAAATCTTTGTAAATCTGTTATAAGTGAATTGGTCATAATTTAATAAAAGGAAAAAGATGAAACATTTTAATCTAGTTTTTTTTGTAGCTATTCTAAGTTTTAATCTATCAGCAGCACATCATGAGGAAGATCAACAAATAGGTATTACTGGGTTAATATCATCAGAAGTTTTTGATTTAGCTGGCGAGATGGATTTGCATGTTGAGAAGTATCAAAGTTGTGGAGATGCTAACAATCAAAAACATTATCATCCTGTGGGAACTTTGGTTTACATGCTTGATGGAAAGGCTGCCTCCCTATCATCTGGTGAATGGAAAGAATATTCAAAGGGATCGTATTGGTTTGAACCTTCTATGTGGGTGCACGATGGCGAAAATGCTGATGAACCAATATTTGGTGATGATCAGTGCAGACAGACATTGGTTATTAGAGCTTCAAGAAAAAGCGAAGAACCAACAGTATTTGTTGAATAACTTAATTAGAGAACAGCTGGAAAGTTGAAGCTGACTTTAGTCCAGGTGATGATGTTTCTATTTCTAGACAAATTAAGTTAGCTTTTTATAAATTAATACCGATGAACTCTCTTCTTTAAAATGTCGTCCGTCACCGCAATTCCAATCGCCAGCCTTTTACTCGGCTTTGTGCCGGTACTGCTGCTGATTGTCATCATGCGGGCCTGGGGCCTGAACGCGTTGCAGGCGATGTACGCCAATATTCGCATGCTTGTGCAGCTTCTGCTGATCGGCTATGTGCTCACCTACATTTTCGAGACTGATGAGCCAGTGCTTGTTGTGTTGGTGGTGATCTTCATGATCGCTATGTCTTCATGGATTGCGCTCCGCCCATTGATCGATCGTGGCATCAAACCTTATTCCATTGTTGTCATCGCGATTGGCGTCAGCGGATTGGGTGTGTTACTACTCGTCACACAGATCATCCTCGAGCTACCGCGCTGGTATGAGCCGCGTTTTGTGATCCCGCTTGCTGGGATGATTTTTGCCAACAGCATGAATACGATTAGCTTGGCGGGGGAGCGGTTTCACGCCGAGCGCGAACGCGGTGAAGATTATTTGAGTGCACGGCGTACCGCGATGGAGGCAGCAATGATTCCACAGGTCAACGCGCTGTTGGCAGTTGGTCTGGTGTCGTTGCCAGGCATGATGACCGGCCAGATCTTGTCTGGAGTTGAACCTCTGATAGCTGCGCGCTATCAGATCATGGTCATGTGTATGATTTTTAGCACCGCAGGGATCGCTGCTGTCATATATATGGCTCTCAAAAAAAATAGTGCCACAGATGGTTGAAGTTGACCTAAGATAGGCGCATGCAAAAAAGAAAATTTTGGGGTTGGGGATATCAAGATCAGGTCTTATCCAATGAAGAAGACGCTGCAATTGAAAGTCGTATAGCAGCACATTTCTCCCTTGATGAAGTGCCGATTTTACCAATTCCATTGGCCGAGGATGTTGATTTACCTACACCTAGAGTAAAAATTCCACAGACTCTGGAAAAAGTTTTATCCAAAAATCATCTTGAAAGGTTAAATCATACTTACGGCAAGTCTTTTCCAGATCTTGCCAGAGCCATGCTTAAACAATTTCCGCATCCACCTGATTTAGTGGCATTTCCTAACGATCAGGAAGATGTTGTTAACCTCCTAGACTGGGCAGATCAAAACAATATAGCTGTAATACCCTATGGGGGTGGTTCCAGTGTTTGTGGTGGTGTTGAAACATATGTGGGAGACGATTACTCCGGTGTAATTTCTTTGGATCTAAGAAATCTGGATAAGGTTTTAGAAATAGACAAAGAAAGCAGAGCTGCACGAATCCAAGCAGGAATATTTGGGCCCGCTTTGGAAGATGAACTAAGAAAATCCGATCTAACTTTAAGGCATTTTCCTCAAAGTTTTGAGCATTCAACTTTAGGGGGTTGGATAGCCACAAGATCAGGAGGTCATTTTGCAACGCTTTACACACACATAGACGATTTTGTTGAATCTACAACCATGGTTACCCCAACTGGAGTAATTGAATCGAGAAGACTTCCAGGTTCTGGAGCAGGCCCCAGCCCGGATAGGATGGTCATTGGCTCCGAAGGAATTTTAGGGGTGATAACTGAAGCTTGGATGAGACTTCAGAATAGACCTATTTTTAGATCTTCTTGTTCCGTAGAATTTGATGATTATCAAAAAGCCCTTAATGCAACGCGCCTGATCAGTCAATCGGGATTGTATCCGGCAAATTGCAGACTTTTGGATGCAAATGAAGCTTTGTTTAACGGAGCTGGGGATGGATCGAAACATTTATTGATATTGTCTTTCGAATCGGCAGACCATGAACTTGGTACTTGGTTGGATAGAGCTTTGGAGATTGCCTCTTCTGCAGGAGGGAGTTATGAAAAACCTCAAGAAAAGGAACCCGAAGCACATCGTACAGGAGCCTCAGGCACTTGGAGAAACAGCTTCATTAGAGCACCTTTTAATCGTGATGCAGCTGTTCGTAGAGGCATAATTTGGGATACTTTTGAAACCTCAATCACATGGGATCATGGCTTTGAGTTTATTGAGTCTTTAAAAGAAAAGACAAGAAAGGCCATACATGAGATTTCAGGCAGGGAGCCAAATGTCACTTGTCGTTTGACACACACCTATCCAGATGGATGTGCACCTTATTTTTCTTACACTGCTTACGCAACACCTTCGACCATGCTCGATGTCTGGAAGCAGATTAAGATAGCAACCAATGAGATGGTAGTAGCAGAAGGAGGCACAATAACACACCATCATGCTGTGGGTAGAGACCACAGAGTTAAAGGCTATGATGTACAGATACCATCAGGTTTTAAAGACATGTTAACTGCTGCAAAATCAAGTGTAGATCCGAGATCAATTATGAACCCTGGAGTTCTCATTGACTCAGGAAAAGGGAAAATTGGCCACTGGATGGAGAATTAAACAAATATGAATTCAATTAAATACATTCTTCTTTTGCTTTGGTTAATCTGTGTTATCAACCTATTTGTGCCGATTTCACAACTGATCAACTATCTATTTATATTCTTGGTTGTTTCGCATTTATTGGAATGCATGTTTTTTTACAAGAAAATTATCAAATCCAAAAAAAACATAATGAAGAATTTCTTATTGGTTATGGTATTTGGATATTTACATATACAGAAATTGGATTAGGTGAAAAATCTGATCTCACAAATCATGGGGTCAAACCCAAACCCTTATCTAGAAGGCAACTATAGACCCGTTAAAGAAGTTCTTACTGCAACAAAGCTAGATGTAATCGGTTCTGTTCCCAGGGATCTTTTTGGCACTTACCTCCGTAATGGGCCAAATCCTAAACTAAAAGCGAGTCCAAAGAAATACCACTGGTTCATGGGGGATGGAATGGTGCATGGTGTGAGATTGGAGGAGGGCAATGCACTGTGGTACAGAAATAATTATGTTATAGGAGAAGAATTTGGGCCAAATACACATGTTATTGAGCATGCAGGAAAAATTTATGCCTGTGTAGAAGCCGGTCCTTCACCTGTGGAATTAGACGGTGAAATGAATTCATTGACCAACAAGCCTTTCCAAGGAACCCTGAAAGCAGGGTTTTCTCCACATCCAAAATTAGATGCAGATACCAACGAACTACATGCCATTTGCTATGATTACAATGGCTACAAAGATTATATTCAATATGTAGTTGTAAATTCCGAAGGGCTTGTGTCGAAGACTGAGAATATAAGCTTGCCAAGTCGTTCCATGATTCACAACACTGCAATTACGAAAAATTACATTCTTATTTTTGACTTGTCAGTAACCTTTAGCCTGTATCGTTACATCAGAGGGTATTTCCCTTTTAGCTGGAAAGACAAGCATATTGCAAGAGTTGGTATGTTGCCTCGTAATGGAAATCAAGAAAATATAGTTTGGTGTGAGGTAAATCCTTGTTACTCATACCACAATTTTAATTCTTATGAGACGACCGACGGAAGTGTTGTGGTGAATTTGGTCCATTACCAAAGAAATTTCGATCAGGACTGGAACGACCCGTTTGTAGATTCGCCACCTCAATGGTTGCGGTGGACTCTGAATCCAAATACAGGAAAAACAAACGAGGAGCTTGTCGATTCTAGGGCCTTTGAATTCCCAAGAATCCATCCTTTATTGGAAGGCAAAAACAATCGTTTCGGTTACTCTGTAGTCTCAGGTGAAGAGGATGGTCAACCTGACTGCAATAGAATTTGTAAGCACGACTTGAAGTCAGGATTAGTAATATCTCATGCACTGGATTCTGGAAGATGGGCAGGTGAACCTGTTTTTATACCAAGAGAAAATGCTAAAGACGAAGATGCAGGGTATGTCATGACATTCGTCTATGACGATAAAACCAAGAAAACTGAATTGATCATTTTGAATGCCGAAGAGATTGAACAAGAACCATTGGCAAGAGTGCTTTTACCTCAGAGGGTGCCATTCGGATTTCATGGCAATTGGGTTCCAAGCTGATAGCTCCATCAAATATAGTAACTAATGCTTTCAATACCAAGAAATAGAAAGGCCTTCCTTTATATCTTAGCGATTGGCTCCCCTATAGCTTTTTCAGTTTGGCAAGCTCTCTTGAATAATTTTGTAGTAGAGATAGCAAGTTTTGGTGGCAAAGAGATTGGTATGCTACAAAGCTTGCGAGAAGTACCTGGATTCTTAGCATTTACCGTAGTGTTCTTATTGCTCATTATCCGGCAACAAAACTTTGCAATTGTCAGTTTAATCTTACTAGGAATTGGTACCGCATTGACTGGCTTTTTCCCTTCAATCCTAGGTCTTTACATTACAACTGTAATCATGTCCATTGGCTTCCACTACTTAGAAACATTGCGAATCTCTTTAAGTTTGCAATGGTTAACCAAGGAGGAAGCACCTCGTATGCTTGGTAAACTTTTAAGTGTTCACTCCGCTTCTACATTGGCAATCCTTTCCATCCTATATATCGTTGTGTTTGTCTTTGAGCCAAATTATCCTTGGCTCTACGTTGTAGCTGGTTTACTCGCTGTAATAATAGGTATCTTCTGTCAGTTTTCTTTTCCGCAATTTAGTGAAAAAGTTGAACAACACAAGGAACTGGTTTTTCGCAAACGCTACTGGCTTTACTATGCATTAACATTCTTAGCCGGTGCTAGAAGACAAATCTTTATGGTTTTCGCTGGATTTTTGCTTGTCCAAAAATTTGGTTTTCCTTTAGACAAGATGGTTTTGTTATTTCTAGTCAATGCAGGGATCACCATTTGGGTTGCACCTAAACTGGGAATTCTAATTGGGATGATTGGTGAGAGAAAAGCACTAACTCTGGAATATGTAGCTTTGATTATTATATTTCTTGGCTATGCAGTTGTTGATAATGTAAATATAGCTCTAGCGCTATACATTTTAGACAATGTTTTTTTCTCAATATCTTTTGCTATCAGTACCTATTTTCAGAAGATAGCTGATCCTGCTGATATTGCATCTACTTCAGGAATAAGTTTTACCATCAACCACATAGCTGCAGTTTTATTACCAGCTCTTCTGGGATTAATTTGGATGGAAAACCACGGTGCTGTATTTTTGATAGGAGCATGTATTGCAGGGGCTTCACTAATCTTAGTCAGAGCTATTCCAGACAACCCCGAAATAGGCAAGGAAACTTACTGGCAGGTATAGATAACTCTTTAAAGATACTAATAATCTCCAATGCTAATGATATAAGAAAATATCATAGGTCGTAGCACTTGAAATCTTTGTGTTCGTTCCTATCTAAGGTGCAACAACAACAAACACAAAGGAGTTTTAGTTATGAAATGTTGCAATTCAAGTGGGTATTTTGATGAGCGCATCACTGGGGTAATTCTCGTCTTATTTGTCTTGGTCTATGTTTTAAAGTTATCTATGTAGTTTCTTTAGAATCCAATTTCTTAAGAATCCAAAAACCTAACCATGTGCTTACAACGGCTTTGGCCAACGTGTGGATCACTATAGGTAGAGACCAAACGAAGTCCATAAAGACGTCGGGGAAAATAATGTAACTAAAGGGTTTTAAAAATTGGTAAAGGGCAGGAAGGTAGTTGCTCAGAAAAATATCATTCGTTAGGGAAAGTATCGTTACATCTGAAGTTAACACGATCCCCAAAGCCCAAAGGCAAAACCCCATTTGAAAAGGTGTTGACCAAATACATATATATGCAAATACTCTCAAAACAAATCCATTCTAACTGATAACGTACTACTAACTATAAAGAATTAGAGGTTCAACAGTATGTGTTATATAGTTTTTAGGTATGAAAAAACTAATCTTAATCGCTGGACTACTGCTCTGCTCTAATGGGTGGGCTGAACAGTCAAATCCCTGTCATCAGTATTATCCAAATATTCCTGGTGAACTACTGCTGGAAAATGACAAACTCGTTGTACAGAGGTTCACAATCCAACCCGGACAGTGGGAAGGTATTCACCGTCATCCACCAGATCAGCTATATATACATATCAAGGGCGGTGAATGGACGGTAAAATATGGTGATGGAGCAACAACCAGTTATTCCCCAACAGGTGAAATTGGTTGGGATGAAACGGCAACAGAACTCAACGAACTGCACGAATCTGGCAATACCGGAGATGAGTCCATTGACTTAGTTTGGGTCACATTGAAACCGGGTTGCATGGATGGCAATTAAATGAAAAAATTTTCCGGTGTTTTAAGCCCAGTACTCACCCCATTCACTAAAGATCTCAAACCAGACTCCAAACGACTGGTAAAACAATGCCGTTGGCTGTTATCTCAGAATGTCTCTCTTGCAGTGTTTGGAACAACTAGTGAGGCAAATTCGCTGGCACTTGAAGAAAAAATATCTTTACTTGATGATCTTGTTGAAGCTGGAATTGATCCTGCCTTCTTGATGCCTGGAACCGGTTGTTGTTCCCTTCCAGAAACCGTTCAACTAACCTCACACGCGGTTAAATTAAGCTGCAAAGGCACGTTAATGTTGCCTCCTTTTTATTATACAGATGCCACCGATGATGGACTGTTTCGAAGTTATGCCGAGACTATTGAGCGTGTTGGCGACAATGCACTTAAAATCTACCTGTATGATATACCTCGATTTGCAGGGGTAAATATTAGCTTAGAACTGATTGAGCGTCTTATCACTAGGTATCCTAGTGTAATAGCCGGGATTAAGGACAGTTCAGGAAATTGGGAAAACACGCAAAGCATACTGGAACGTGAATGGGATAACTTCAGAGTGTTTTGTGGCAGTGAAACCTTCCTGCTGCAAACTATGCGAGCAGGGGGATCTGGATGTATTTCTGCAACTGTAAACATCAATCCATCTGCAATACACAATCTCTATAAGGAATGGAAATCCAATCGGGCAGACGATTTACAACAGCGGCTAAATCAGGTTCGCCATACAGTGGAAGACTACCCAATGATTCCTGCACTGAAATCGGTGGTCTCACATTACAGAAAAGATCCTGATTGGACGATTGTCCGACCCCCATTTATCTCTTTAGAGCAGGAAACCCAACAAGAACTTGTGCAAAAACTCGAGAGCTTAGGGTTTGAAATGCCAAATCTTGATTAAACAAAATCTGATATATTACTCATTAATGAAACGTGATATAGCCATAGCTGGTGATGGTCCTGAACAAAATCCGGATGTGGAATTATTGGACGCATTTTGGCAGCAAGCCATTAAAGCAGTGCCAGAAATTGCAAGAGATCATCAGGTTAGGTCCATAGGTATTGACGAAGAGACTACAGATCTGATTATTGAGTTTATAAAAACTGGCGAGAAAATAGGAACTTATAGCTTGCCATGGCTTATGGAAGCCGAAGGACATCCTAAAGCTATGCCCGATACTCCTATAATTCTTGTATCCTATGATGGGATACCCAAGGTTGTTGTTCAGATAACAAGTGTTTATGAAACAACATTTGGCGAAATCAGTCTTAATGAGACGTTGCTAGATGGTCCACCGGTACGAGACCTAGATGTATGGATTCCTTTACACACAGAGTACTGGAATGGCTTGTTATCGAAGCATAACAGAGCTTGCACCGCTGATATGCCAGTGTTGGTAGAGAAATTTAAGTTTATTTATGCAGCAAAATAAATGAAAAAATATTTACTCATTCTATTTTTAATAGCTTCCTTTTCTGGGCTGAGTTGGTCTGAAAGTACATCTCAACAAAATGTTCTGAATGATCTTCACTCCAAGCTTAATCCCACAACAGTCGATTCAATTCACCATCCCAAGTCTACGTATGAAGTCTTGAGTTTGATCAAACATGCCAAAAAACATGATAAATCCATCAGCATTTCAGGAGGACAGCATTCAATGGGAGGTCAGCAGTACGGCACAGGTACGGTCCACTTAAATATGTCTGCTATGAATGATGTGCTTAAATTCGATAGAAAAAATGGAATTGTAACTGTTGAAGCAGGCATCCAGTGGCCCGAACTAATTGAATATCTAATTTCTTCTCAAAAATACAGCAAAAAGCAATGGGGTATTACCCAAAAACAAACCGGGGCAGACCGGCTGTCAATAGGAGGTGCATTATCTTCCAATATACATGGGCGGGGTCTGTTGTTGCAACCCATGGTTCAGGATGTTGAAAGTTTCAGAATAATAAATGCCGAAGGTAAAAAAATTAATGTAAGTCGGGAAGAAAATGCTGAATTATTCGGACTTGTGATCGGTGGGTATGGACTGTTTGGGGTGATTACCGAAGTTGATCTGAGATTATCTCCTAGGCAAAAGTTAAAACGCCATGTAGAGATTATTAACTTGTCTGATTTTGCCGCTAAGACCAGTCAGAGAATTAACGACGGATACTTGTACGGTGATCTTCAATTTAAAACTGATGGGGCAGCAGAGGACTTCTTAACAAGAGGTGTCTACTCATTTTATAAACCCGTTCCTTTAGACTCACCAATACCTCAACAACAAAGAAAGATCTCATCGGATAAATGGAAAGAATTATTAGCATTGGCCCATTCAAATAAAGCCCAAGTTTTTGAGGATTACACCAATTATTATTTGAGTACCAGTGGCCAACTTTATTGGACAGATACCCATCAATTGGGGTATTACGATGAAAATTATGAGGCTTACTTAAAGAAGACACTTCCAGATTACAAACTTGGATCTTTAATGATCAGTGAGGTGTACGTTCCCCGGGATAGAATCTATGATTTCATGACAGACCTTTCTCTATCAAATGAGGAGCAGCAGTTGGATATCATCTACGGAACCATCAGGTTGATCAAAACCGATACCGAAACTTTTCTCCCTTGGGCAAAACAGGACTACGCCTGTATTGTGTTAAATCTACGTGTGGAACATTCCGAATTGGGATTAGAAAAAGCTCGCAGTGATTTTCAACTTTTGATTGATGTGGCATTAAATCACGATGGTTCTTATTTCCTCACTTACCACCGATGGGCTAGGAAAGATCAATTACTTGAAGCTTATCCGCAATTTCCGATGTTTTTAGAGCTCAAACTTAAATACGATCCCCAAGAAATGTTTCAAAGTGACTGGTACCGATTCTACAAAGAAATGTTCAGCAACAATGACTGAGATATAATTCAACATCAGATGAAACAACTAATTGTACTCGCTGGCCTTGTCTTGACTTCTAATGGTTGGGCTGTGGATCATTCTGATTTGGATCGAAGCATTAACTCTCATCAACAACAGTTTGAGAAAGTTGCTTTGCAAATTTGGGACATTGCAGAAGTTGGATACCAAGAATATCAAAGCTCGAGTTTGCTTAAAGAGAGTCTTGCAAAAGAGGGATTTAGAATCGAAGATAATGTGGCTAATATTCCTACAGCATTCATTGCAGAGTATGGAGAAGGATCACCAATTATTGGAATTTTAGGCGAGTTTGATGCCCTGCCGGGTCTTGCACAAACCGCTTCACCGTTTAAAGAAAAATATAAAGATAATATTGCTGGACACGCATGTGGACACCATCTTTTTGGGGCTGGTTCTGCCTGGGCATCTGTAGTGGTTAAAGAATGGCTAGCTAGTAACAAAAAAACAGGAACCATACGATTTTACGGAACGCCTGCCGAGGAAGGAGGCTCAGGCAAAGTTTACATGGCTAGAGATGGCTTATTTGACGACGTCGATGTAGTGCTTCACTGGCACCCATCAAGTCAGAATCATGCCAGACCCAGAACTTCGAATTCAAATAAATCAGCCAAATTTAGTTTCAAAGGAATTTCAGCCCATGCTGCCAGTGCTCCAGAAAAAGGCAGATCAGCTCTAGATGGAGTGGAGTCCATGAATATGATGGTCAATCTTATGCGAGAACATATGCCGCAAGATTCTAGAATTCACTATGTAATTACAAAAGGTGGACTGGCTCCCAATGTTGTTCCTGACGAAGCTGAGGTTTACTATTATGTAAGGCACCCCAAAAGACAGATGGTAGAGGAGCTTTTTAATCGGGTAGTGAAAGCTGCCAAAGGCGCTGCCATGGGGACTGAAACAACCGTGAGTTTCGAGGTTATACACGGGAATTACTCGTTAATGCCTAATGACACTCTACAAAAAATAATGCATGAGAAGCTTTCTGCAAGAGGTGGCATAACCTATTCTTCTATAGAAAACAAATTTGCTAATACCATCTATCAAACACTCTTGAGCCCAACAGCTCAGCTCGGAGACCAAGAAAAGGTTCTATCCTATAAACTCACTCATGGCTATGGATCGACTGATGTCGGAGACGTCAGTTGGTTGGTGCCAACGGCTGGATTACGCGTATCAACCTGGGTTCCTGGAACTTCAGCTCATTCCTGGCAAGCTGTTGCCGCTGGAGGAACAACTATAGGTTTGAAGGGTACAAAACTAGCTGCGGAGATTTTATCAGAAACGGCTGTAGAAATTTATCTTGATCCTTCCATTGCATCCAAAGCAAAACAAGAATTGGAAAACAGAGTAGGTGAGGGCTTTAACTATGTACCGTTGTTAGGAGATCGAAAACCGCCTTTGGACTACAGGAATTAAAGCAGGAGATTAGGCGGTTCCAATTTATATTTAATGGCTTTAATGCAGAAAGTAATAGTTCTCTTTTCAACCCTGATTGCGGCGTCCTTAATCGGTGTTGGCAATGCTCAGACTTTTTACGACGGAGTAATCGGACCCCTATCGATTACGAAGGATGGAAGAGCAACATTGGCAGTTCCAGTAGATAACAGAGAAATGTCATTACGGATTGTTTACCCAGATCAGGGTGGACCGTACCCGATCATCGTCTTTTCGCACGGTACATTTTCCTCGGGTGACAAATACAACCTGGTTGTTGAGTTTTGGGCCGAACGTGGTTATGTAGTCATCCTCCCGAATCACCTAGACGCCAACTACGGTATTATTCCGAGTAAGACAGAAGACATGATTCGTATTATTCACACCCGAATCTCAGACATGTCGTTTATCCTCGATAACCTCGACGCAATCGAGGGGCAGAATCCAGGCTTAAAGGGCAAGTTGAATCGTCACCAGATCATTGCTGCCGGCCACTCCATCGGCACTCAAGTGGTGTTGGTCAATACCGGGCAGCGAATGCGAAACCCGACCAACAATTACGTAACCGAAAGCAGTGAAGACCGCTTCATGGCTGCAGTCATGTTAAGTGACCCTGGCAAGATGGCTATGATGCCGGATGACACCTGGAAGGGAGGTTCGGCTCCGACTTTTCTGTCAACAGGGTCAGAGGATTACGGTCTGATGGGCGATGGTCGCCGAGAAGCTGAGTATCAGAACGAGATTCTAACCCTTCCTGACGAGCCGACCGGTGATAAATATCTGCTATTGATCGAACGCGGCGATCACTATTTTGGCGGACTGATACACCGTGATGTTGATAAGGCGCCGGATTATGATGGGCTTGCAATCTTTAACGCTGCATCACTGGCGTTTATGGATGCACACACTCGTGACGCAGAGTCCGCCTGGGCATTTCTTAAACCAAACATTCTCAGTTCAGCGACGGATGGCCGTTTCGTACTAACAGTCGAATAACTCGACATCCTCTTCTCATTGAACCACATGTATGCCATAAAACTTGAGGCTCTAGAGGGGTTGGAGTAGATTTAACTAATCAATATTTCAGGAGAACGCTATGAAAATTTTTTTACTTGGCATCATTGCCTTATGTTTAGTACTGATCATAGGCAAGATTTATGTGCCAGTTGCCCAAGCACAATTTGCCGATGAGGAGAATGTACTTCTTCTGGTTAGAGCAACTTGTTATTCTGGTTCAAGTATTTTTGCTAGGAATACCAGCATCCCACCCAAAGCAGACAAATGTGTTGAATACGCCTATTTGAAGGATACTTCACTGAAGTGAACAGCAACAAAAAACAGTTCCCATCAAACCCGACTGGCTCCAGATTTCTGGGAGTTTGGAATAATCCATAAATCTGTTATAAATACGGCATGAGAAAATTTTTTAAATGGGTTGGCTATTCAATTGCTGTAGTACTGGCTCTTGGAATGCTGTATTTAGGAAATTTATTTTTTATGAAACCCTTATCCTTAGACCATTACCTTGGAAAAGAAGTTGTTTTGGAATTCTTGGACTCACCTGAAGCTCTAACCTATATGGGAATAGTTGATAGATTTAATTGGATTACACACCATCAATCTAAAATTTCCATTACCGGATTGGAGGATTTGGAGGAAGATCTGATTGAGGCTAAAAAAGCGAAATCAATGGTGCTAGCTTTCAACGACACCTCACTTACAAAACAGCAAAAGATAACCAAGAAGATTGCTGTATTTGACCTGAATAATACCATTGAAGAAGCAGAAAAATTTCCCTATCACAGCTATCCTTTAAACCAAATAGGAGGCATTCATTTAAACCTGGTTGAATTCATGACCGATATTCATCCAATCAGGAGTGTTAAGGAAGCCAAGGCCTACATTGATAGACTCAATTTATTTGACGATTCTTTTAAAGCAACTCTGGAAGTTCTGGATGCACAACGAGAAGAAGGCATTTACCCACCAAAGTTCGTATTTGACCACGTTATTAGACAACTAACTGAGTTTCTGAATTATGAAAAAGAAGAAAACCCCCTAAGGGAGGTTTTTGTAAGAAAAATTAAGCAATTGGAATTAGATACAGAAACCTCGAAAGATTTAGTCTCAAAGCTGGATTTAGCCATAGAAGACAGTGTTAAACCTGGATTTAGTCTTTTGCTGGGATTCATGTATGCAACCTTGCCTCATGCAAACCTGCATCATGGGGTATGGTCTCTGCCAAATGGAGACGATTTTTATGCTCTCAGACTAAAGGTTTATACAACGACCAATTACTCTGCTGAGGAAATTCATAATATTGGTCTTAGTGAAGTACAAAGGATTACCAAACGTATGCAAGAAATCTTTGGCCAGTTGGGGTATGGAAATAATTTAAATGTCGGTCAGTTGATGAACGAACTCAATGCTGATCCTAAATTTTTATACGCAGATACTCCGGATAGGAAGCAAGTGGTGGTAAAAGATTATGCTGATATTGTTGAAGAAACGTGGAGTGCAGCAGAGAGCAGTTTTCATAAAATGCCTGAGTCCAAAGTGGAAGTCAGGGCGGTTCCAGAATACTCAGAACAAAATCAAGCTGGAGGCTATTACATGTCCCCAGCATTGGATGGAAGTAGGCCGGGAGTTTTTTATGCAAATCTCTATGATATTAAACAAACTCCAAAATACAGTATGCGTGCCTTGGCTTTTCACGAAGCTATACCAGGACATCATTTGCAAAATGCCCTCAACTTAGAAAACGATGATCTTTCCTTGTACAGAAGATTTGGATACTACACGTCAGCATTCGGTGAAGGCTGGGCGCTGTACGCCGAAAGACTGTCTTTAGAAATTGGCCTTGCCGATAATCCTTACGATGAATTAGGGGTCCTGCAGAGTGAATTATTTAGGGCTGTCAGACTTGTTGTTGATACCGGGATACACTTCAAGCGTTGGACGCGAGAAGAAGCTATGGATTATATGAAGAAAATAACCGGTATGTCAGATACGGAAGTGACTGTAGAAATAGAGAGATACATCGTATGGCCTGGACAGGCTTGCAGTTATAAAGTTGGCATGCTTAAGATTTTGGAATTAAGAGAAAGGGCTAAACAGGAATTAGGTGAGAGCTTTGATATAAGGGATTTTCACTCCGTTGTACTCGATCATGGAGAACCCCCATTGTTTGTAGTTGAAGAACTAGTCAACGAAATGACGAGCAACAGATAACACTTGATTCCTATTTATTGCGTTTAACCCCAGGATATGTATGCAGATTAAAAAACTTATATTTGCCAGTTCGTATATAGGCCAAGCAGGTATATGTATTATTCTTTTAAGTGTATTGATAGCAGCAGCATCTTACGTGGGAAAGCAGAATGAAACTTACAGTTTTCTCAATCATTTTATTTCAGAGTTAGGTGAAATAGGTGTATCCCCTCTTGCACATATATTCAATGGAGGGTTAATCCTAGGCGGCTTGCTCACTTCTTTCTTCATGCTAGGATTAGCTATCCATATAGGCGGGAGCTGGGGGGTAGGTTTAGGAGTAATTGGCTTGGTAACAGTTATATCTGTGACCCTTGTAGGAGTATTCCCTATGAATCAATTGGCAATTCATATCAGAGTAGCAAACACTTTTTTCTACGGGGGGTTGCTGGTGGCTCTTGCTTATGGCTTATATGTTATATGCAGTCACCAACCACGGTTACCTAAAGTTACTGCATTAACAAGTGGTATAACAATGTTAGCTTTTGCTGTGTTCGTATGGTTTCTCCCGCCCCCCCTTGAAGATGCACAAAGGATTAGTGAGATTTTAAAAAATCGACCAGAAATATGGGCTTTACCGATTCTAGAGTGGCTTGTGTTTCTGTGTGTAATGGGCTGGATTGGTTCAACAGCCTCATTGATGAGAATAACAATAAAAAAGGTAGAGAGATGAAACTTTACGATCGATACATTCTTCCCAAACTATTAAATTGTACTTGTGGGTTAAAACCTATTCGGTATCAACGTCAGAAAGTTGTTCCCCTAGCTCAAGGCGATATCCTAGAAGTTGGAATAGGCTCAGGGCTCAATCTTCCCTATTATGAGACTTCTAAGGTCAAAAAAATATGGGGACTTGATCCGTCGGAAGAACTCCATGAAATGGCAAAAAAAGTTGCCTCAAAATTGGATTTGAATGTGGAGTTTTTACTTAATGGGGCGGAGGAGATACCCCTTTTAAATGATTCTGTAGATACTGTTCTTATCACCTATACCTTGTGTTCCATTCCTGAAGTTGAGGAAGCAATACAAGAAATAAAGAGAGTCATAAAACCTGAGGGAGTTATGATATTTTGTGAACATGGCATGGCTCCAGATGAGAATACGCTGAAGTGGCAGGAAAGGATTAACCCTTATTGGAAAAAGATAGCAGGAGGGTGCAATGTTAATCGGAATATACCATATCTTATTGAATCGGCAGGATTCTCCATCTCTCAATTGGAAACCATGTATTTGCCAGGAACACCAAAGATACTCGGTTACAATTATTGGGGTTCTGCTAAATGTATAAGAACCTAATGAAACAAATAACCCTATACCAAGTATCATTATCCATGGGAAGAGATTGAATGAAACAGAAAATCGTTGCATCAATTGATTGGGATACAATTAAACAAATATAAATTAAGGAAGTAGCAATGAAAGGTAAAATGATAGGATACGTAACAGTTGGAACCAATGACTTGGAAAGGGCAAAGCAATTCTACGATAATTTATTTGGAGAACTTGGAGCGCGTGCTTTTTTTGCCAATGAGAGAATCGTTTTTTGGACGGTCAAGGATGGCGCTTCATCATTTGCAATAGCTAAACCTTATGATGAGAAGGAAGCTTCTGTAGGTAATGGGAACATGGTTGCAATACCGGTCGATTCTAGGCAACAGGTGGATGCCATATATGCTAAGGCCATGGAACTTGGAGCAACTGATGAGGGCCCCCCAGGGGAGAGAATGCCTACTTTTTATGGAGCTTATATCCGTGATTTAGACGGTAACAAATTGGTTTTCTATAAAATGACAATTCCAGAAAACGAAAAAAGTTTTATCGACTGAAATATGGCTAACCAAATACACAACATTAATGTTATTGCGAAGGAGACTTTGCCTTCCCCGAAAACAATAAAGGCAATTTTACCGTTGACGCAATCAGCCAGAGAAACTGTTTTCAACAGTCGTAATGCTTTGGTCTCAATACTCGATCGAAAGGATAAACGCCTGATTGTGGTCGTAGGTCCGTGTTCGATACATGATATAAATGCAGCAAAGGATTATGCCAGCCGCTTGAAGAATTTAGCCGATGATTTATCCGATGTGTTTCATATTTTGATGCGCGTTTATTTTGAAAAACCAAGAACAACAGTTGGTTGGAAAGGTATGATCAATGACCCCAATATTGATGACACCTTCCAAATAGATAAAGGCGTTCATATGGCTCGTTCACTGTTGATCCATTTAAATGAAATTGGTCTACCCGTAGCAACCGAAGCTCTGGATCCAATTATGCCTCAGTATTTGGGTGATCTAATCAGTTGGACTGCTATTGGGGCGAGGACTGCGGAATCGCAAACCCACAGAGAAATTGCCAGTGGATTGTCCACTCCTGTCGGTTTTAAAAATGGGACGGATGGTTCCCTATCGGTTGCCATCAACGCAATTAAATCAGCCCAAAATTCACATCACTTTCTAGGTTTGAACGACCTCGGACAAACCACCGTTTATAAGACCAAAGGCAATCGATACAGCCATGTGGTTCTACGAGGAGGTCCAGAGCCCAACTTCGACAAAAAGAGCATTGCATTGTGTGAAAAAAAACTTAAAGAAGCAGATTTACCTTCGAGAATCATGATTGATTGCAGTCACGGAAATTCCAATAAGGATTTTAACTTACAACCCATGGTTGCTCATAGCAGCATTGATCAAGTACTTGATTACAATCATTCCATTATCGGATTTATGTTAGAAAGCAATATTGAGGAGGGCAATCAACAAATACCTGAAGATTTGTCTGAATTGAAATACGGGGTTTCTCTTACCGATGCTTGTATGAATTGGGAGACAACCGAAGCTCTTCTTATTGAAGCCGCAGAAAGGCTAAGGGCAAGATGATGTGCTAGGATGGTAGAATTATGAACAAAGAATTTGCAAATTTTAAAGAGTTTTATCCGTTCTACATCGATGAACACAAGAACAAATACACCAAATTGACCCATTTTATTGGCAGTTGGTTTTTTCTTTACTTCATTGCCAATCTTTTTGTTACCGGTGAATTTAAGTTTTTGGCTTATGCATTGATTGCCGGGTATGGATGGGCATGGTTTGGTCATTTCTTTATTGAAAAAAACAAACCCGCCACTTTTAAATATCCCTTTTATAGCGCTATTGGAGACTGGGTTATGTTTTCTGAGATTCTCAGAGGAAAACATAAAATCATTTAACCCAAGACCAACCACTGGTCATGAACCTAGATTTGTTTGACATAAATTCTGTCTTAACTGAAGAAGAGCAGTTGGTGCAGGACAATGTGGGTCGATTTGTCAATGACAAAGTACTCCCAATTATTCAAGAATGTTTTGAAAATCATCGTTTTCCAGCCGAATTAGTTCCAGAGATCGCTGCACTGGGAATTCTTGGTAGTTCTATTGAAGGTTATGGATGCGCAGGGATGAATGCCATAAGTTTTGGCTTGATTTGCAAAGAATTGGAAAGAGGGGACAGTGGACTCAGAAGTTTTGCCTCGGTTCAAAGCAGTCTAGTTATGTTTCCTATTTTTCAATATGGAAGTGATGAGCAGAAAAATCATTGGTTGCCTAAATTAGCAAAAGCGGAAGCAATTGGTTGTTTTGGGTTAACTGAATCGCAGGGCGGATCAGATCCCATGAACATGAAAACTCATGCCAAACAAGATGGCGATGACTGGATCATTAACGGTTCTAAAATGTGGACCACCAACGGCTCAATAGCCGATTTAGCTTTGGTCTGGGCAATGACCGAAGATGGAATCAAAGGTTTTCTTATTGAAACAGACAGCAAGGGTTTTACTGCCCATAAAATTGAGAACAAGTTTTCCCTCAGAGCATCCGTAACCTCCGAACTCTTTTTTGATAATGTTAGGGTTCCCAAAGAGAACATTCTACCAGGCAGCGTTGGTCTGAAAGGGCCTTTAAGTTGCCTGACTCAAGCAAGGTATGGGATTGCTTGGGGGGTTACCGGAGCGGCTGAAGCCTGTTTACAGCAGCTTTTGGATTATACTGATACCCGAGTTTTATTCGGTCGCTCACTCTCCGAAAATCAGGCCATCCAAATACGACTTGCCGATATGCAGAGGAGACTTGTCGCTGCCAGTCTCATTGCATGGAGATTGGGACAGCTCAAAGATGAGGGAAAAATGAATCCAACACAAGTCTCGGTTGCAAAATGGAACAACACCAGAATGGCTCTTGATATTGCCAGAGATTGCAGAGACATGCTCGGTGCTTCAGGAATCAGTGCGGAATATGTACCAATACGCCACATGCTCAATTTGGAGAGCGTGATTACCTACGAAGGCACTGAAACCATTCATCAACTGGTCGTTGGCAAACACCTGACAGGAAAAAATGCGTTTTGATTAGAGGTCTTTATTTTCTTGAAAATAAAGACCAATGATTTCATCAGACACAGCTGTTGCACCAATCTCCTCGGTATTGCAAAACACCACGACAGAGAAACGTATCTCAGGGAATCTGGTGTAATGGGTAGTGTAAGCAACCCATGAGCCGGAGTGTGACCATCTTTTGTACCCGTTGTAGTAGGCAAGATTTTGGGCGAATGCATAGGTGTGTTGGCCTTCTTGTTCTCTAAGCGGCTCGCTTGAAAGTGTTTGGTTTCTTTTTTTGACTTTTGTCTCTAAAAAAGTTTGCTCCATCGTTTTAATCAGCGATGGTGTTGCTGTACCCAGTTTATTGTCGTAAAAATTTTGATCCCATTTAATAAAATCGTTAATGGAAGTGTAGACACCACCGTCGCCTACCCAGCTGAGATTGGTCATATTGATTTCGTATTTACCCGGATATTTTTTTATCGGGGAGTAACCGTCAGCCCTATTTTTTACGATGAGGTTGACGTTATCGTTGAAAAAGGAATCATCCATGCCGAGAGGCTCAAAGATTTCTTTTTTAGAAAATTCTCGCAAACTCATACCGCTGACATTCTCAGCGACCAGTGAAAGGAGAGCGTATCCAGTATTGCTGTAGTGAAATTTGGTTTCAGGCTCCATGATGAGTGGTAATGTTTTGATCATTGCATAAAATTCATTGTTGCTCATGTAATCTTCGTTACCCCATCTAAATTCTTCACCAACAGCGTTCTTAAAGCGATTTGGATAGCTACTGACCTCGTAATCACCGAGACCGCTGAAATGATGAATCATGTGCCTGATGGTGACTTTTTCTTGGTAATCAATGAGATTTGGGATGTGTTTATCCATTTGATCATCAAATGAAAGGAGATTTTTTTCTTCCAATAGGGCAATAGCCATTGCGGTAAATTGCTTGCTGACAGAGGCTATCCGGAATATTGAATCGGGGGTAATTTTAATACCGTGTTCAAGATTAGCCATTCCGTACCCGGCGTTGTGTATGTATTGGTTGTCTTTGATAACACCGACTGCACATCCCGGCTTGTTGTTTGTATTGGTTTCTTTGAAAATAGCATCAACTTTTGAGGAAAAGCTCTCAACATCGGATGCATAAAAAGAATTAAAAGTAGGGCTCATCATCAAAACGAACAGGGCAAGTTTATATCCATTAAATCTCATAAGTTTCTCGTTAATTTATTTATCAAATTCTCTTAAATCCGCTATCATTCGATCTTATTCAAAAAAAGGCTAGATAGATACCATGATTATATTGAAAAAACATTTACTTCTCGCGTGTGTTTTAAGTTTTTCCCTGACAGCAAATGCTTTGGAAGATATTCCTGACATCAAGTATGAAAAATTCACTTTACCCAATGGTCTGCGAGTGCTGGTGCATGAAGACCATAAAATACCCATCGTTGCTGTCAATGTTTGGTATCACGTAGGATCCAAGGATGAGGAGGCTGGAAAAACAGGTTTTGCTCATTTGTTTGAACATTTGATGTTTAACGGCACAGAAAATTACAACGATGAATATTTTGGTCCTTTTCAGCAGGTCGGTGCTACCGACATGAATGGAACAACCAACAACGACAGAACCAATTATTTTGAGAATGTTCCAACACCCGCTCTCGATCTTGCCTTGTGGATGGAATCTGACAGGATGGGCCATCTTCTTGGCGTGGTTGATCAAGACAAACTCGATAATCAAACCGGTGTCGTCCAAAATGAAAAGCGACAGGGTGAAAACAGGCCCTATGGAAAGGTTTTTCTCCAGGCAGCAAAAGCAACATTTCCCGAAGGCCATCCGTATTCATGGACCACCATAGGATCGATGGAGGATCTCAGTGCAGCAACACTGGACGATGTGCATAAATGGTTTAAGACATACTATGGGCCCAACAACGCAGTGATTGCTTTGGCTGGTGATATTGATCTGGAAACCGCAAAAAAACTTGTCACTAAATATTTTGGAGATATCCCAGCAGGACCCAGCCCAATCAAGAAAAAGAAATGGGTCGCCAAGAGGAGTGGGCAAAAGCGAGAGATAATGTATGATCGCGTGCCCAATACAAGGATTTATAAAACCTGGAACACGGCTGAAATTGGTACCCAAGATCATGCACAACTGGAATTGATTGCATCCTTGTTATCGGGTGGAAAAAATTCCTATTTGTATCAGAAGTTAGTTTACCAAGAGCAATTGGCAACCAGTGTTGAAGCTTTTTATTACGGCAGAGAAATCGCTGGACAATTCTGGATTTACGCTGATTTAGCCAAAGGAAGAAGCCTTGAAGAGCTGGAGCATGGCATTAATCAGGTGGTTCAAAATTTCATCAAGCGTGGCCCCAATAGCAAGCGCCTCAACAACGCCAAAACCTCGCTTCAGGCCGCGTGGATCAAGGGTTTGCAAAGGGTAGGTGGTTTTGGTGGAAAGTCGGATATTCTGGCCAACGGCGAGGTTTATTTGGGCAATCCTCACGCGTACAAAACCCTTCTAGAAACAATTTTTAATGCCACCGCAATGGAGCTTAGAAATACCGCAGCAACATGGTTATCGGATGGAGAATACGTATTAACGGTGATGCCTGAGGATCAATCCTCTTTGGTTGAAACCAAAGTTGATCGAACCCAACTTCCATACCCTGAAGATTTTCCTCAATTGGACTTACCTGACATACAAAGAGCAACGTTAAGCAATGGTTTAGAGGTCGTTTTGGCAGAACGGCACGATGTACCGATGATTAATCTTTCGTTACAGATGAAAAATGGGCATGCAACAGACCCAAGCGATCAGTCAGGTCTCGCAAGTTTTTCCATGTCGATGTTGACGGAAGGCACTAAGAAGTATGATGCGTTGAAGCTCAGTGAAAAGTTGGAAGAGCTCGGCACTGATTTGTATACCAATACTGGATTGGATTCTTCAAGTGTTAATTTATCAGCGTTAAAATCCAACTTTATACCGTCGTTAAAAATTTTTAATGAAGTCATCACTGAACCAGCTTTTGAACAGCAAGAGATTGATCGAAAGAAAATAAGATGGCTCGCAGCCTTAGATCAGACTTTACTGAACCCAAATGGGATAGCCTCTCATGTTATTCCTGGAATTCTCTATGGGGCCAATCACCCTTACGCTAAACCTTTCAATGGAGATGGAACAAGGGAGTCAATACAATGGAGGATCACACGAGAGGACTTAATAACTTATCAACAAAGTTATATCAATCCAAGCAATGCAACCCTTCTTGTGGTTGGGGACACGACACTTCTAGATTTGTTGCCAGTACTTGAAGCCGAATTAGGGGATTGGAAAGATCATCCATCCTACCGAGACTCTGACCTCGATTATTCGGTATCCACTGCATCAGGGGACCGCAAGGTTTTCCTGATTGACAAACCAGGGGCAATCCAATCTCTCATTGTTGCCGGGCAATTAATGCCAGGAATTGGTACCGAGGATGAAATTGATATTGGTTTCATGAATGCAGTCATGGGAGGTTCTTTTACCGCAAGGATTAATATGAACTTACGCGAAGACAAGGGCTGGTCTTATGGAGCCCGCAGCCGGTTGTCTGCATACAAAGGACCAAGACCGATGCTCGTAACGGCTCCAGTTCAAACAGACAAAACAATTCAGTCAATTCAGGAAATCATTCGTGAATACAACGAGTACCTTTCGGATCGACCTGCTGAAGAAACTGAGCTAGAGAAGATAGTCAAAGGACGGTCTTTGGCCCTGATAGGAGAATTCGAAACCTTTGGAGCATTAATGTCAGGTCTTGGAAGTATAGTAAAATTCAATCGTCCTGATGATTTTCTGGAAACCCTGCCACAAAAATACCGAGCGGTTGAAATCGTCGATGTTAATGCCACTGCTCAGGCATACATAAAGCCTGCAGAATGGACTTGGGTAATAATTGGAGACTTAGCTCAGATCGAAGAGGGTATTAGGGATTTGAATCTAGGCGACACCGAAGTTTTAACATTGGATTGAATGTTCTTTTTCAATATACTGCATGTTCTAATAAGGCAGCAGTGCAAGAAATTAGCATTTTGATGGGTCCCCATCGTCTAGAGGCCTAGGACACCGCCCTTTCACGGCGGCAACAGGGGTTCGAATCCCCTTGGGGATACCATTATATAAGCGTACTTTTATATTATTGGACATGAATTTAGAGACAACAAAGCAAATCTCTGTGGCTCCAATGATGGGCCAAACAGATAGGCATTTTAGGTATTTAGTAGATTTGTTGGCGCCTGATCTTAAACTCTACACTCCAATGATTCATGCAGATGCCATCGTCTGTGCTTCTGAGAAATTTTTGCATCAAGAAAACCATCACCGAAAAGCTGTTGGCATCCAAATTGCAGGCAATGATCCGTCCATTATGGCTGAAGCAGCTAAAATAATTTCCAAATACAATTACAATGAAATTAACATCAACGTAGGATGCCCGAGTCTGCGTGTCCAGAACTGTAAAATGGGTGCTGCATTGATGCAAGACCCTTCGCTTGTTTCCAATTGCGTCCGTGCTATTAGTGACACGGTGGACCTGCCATTATCCATCAAAACCAGAATTGGTGTTGATGACAAGGACGATTATCATTTCTTGTACGATTTTGTAGCTGAAACGTCTGAAGCAAGTTGCCAAGTCTTTATCATTCATGCCAGAAAAGCATTTTTGCAGGGGTTGAATCCAAAACAAAACAGAACCATTCCACCGATCGACTATGACAAAGTTTATCAACTTAAAGACGACTTTGATGATCTAAGGATCATCATCAATGGGGAAATCAGCTCCATTGAACAAATTGAACAACATTTACTGCATTTAGATGGGGTAATGATTGGAAGAAAAGCTTACAAAGACCCTTTGTTTCTTGCCGAGATCCAGCAGCACTTTTTCATGACAGAAGGCAAGTCAATCAATCATTCCACGCAATTTCATATTATCAAGGAAATGATTGACTA
>Ga0208063_1000098_pt1 | contig 27206 bp, 20 predicted proteins | sample DeeseametaMP0203_FD_184219 | JGI IMG/M metagenome (GOLD analysis project Ga0208063, IMG submission 184219) | Marine microbial communities from the Deep Atlantic Ocean - MP0203 (SPAdes) | ecosystem: Environmental > Aquatic > Marine > Oceanic | place: South of Cape Verde, Atlantic Ocean... | reverse complement strand
CTTGTAATCAGTAGGTCCCGGGTTCGACTCCTGGTGTCGGCACCACTTAAGTGGTTGAAAAGCAAAGCATTAGAGAATACAAAAGGCCACCCAAGCGGGTGGCCTTTTTTGTTGGGTCTATGGTGGGTATAGAAATACTGCAAGGTACTAGGCCTTCGATAAAAGTAAGGAAGACCTAGCCATTTCACAGCTGCACGAATTCCGGGACTCTGCGACCCCGTGTAGCGCTCAGGCCTGCTGGAAGAGCCTAGAGATTTTTTCTTGCCTGGGTGCTGCGGCTGGGATGGTCGTTGCCACCAAAGAAAAACGGTCTGCTTTCTGCTGGCTACGCACACCTGATCGCCACCCCCTATATACCTATTACCCTTCGAGAGCTTCAACGCGCCTGTAACATGGTGGTTGAAGCGTCGTTCTGGGGCGCAGGTCGGCGCTATAAATTGGGTGCTTACCTAGGGGGCCGGGAGTCTTAGATACCACCTCGCTTAATCGGCCACAAATGTCCCATCAGGCAGTTTGTGGCCGACAACTACCCCACCCAACCGGCCATTTTAATTGTCGCCAAGCGGCCAAAGTAGTTGGCAATAACTCGCCAGCGGTGCCACGACCTAGCATCGTGTCGATCGTCTAGACGATAAAGAGCCATGATCCAATCACTCGCTTATCCGGTCGTCGCGTTCACGCATGAGCCAATAGGTCAGACCTAAGGCCAGTATCATCCCCGCCAGGGCGGCCAGTTTGGCAGGATCAATGTCGGGGTCAAGGATGATGAACTTGCGGGCCAGTGCCAGGATCGCGATCAGAATGACGGTCTTGACCTGGATGATGCTTTCCTTACGCAGCGCCACTTTGACGATCGAATGCTTGAATTCCATCGCGATCAGGAGGGTCATGGTGGCACCGAATACCATCTGAAAAGCCTTATGATCCGTTGGATTCAGTGCATCCATGACGAGCAGCGTGAAGACGAGCCGAATCAACTGAATTAGCGACACCACGATGATGACGGCAATGACCGCCGACAGAACGAGAGCGACGACCTGCTCGAAGCGCTCGTAAAACGTCATCAACCGCCACTGGGAGCGCATCTCGTCAAGGGTCGTGTGGCCAGGTTCTTTATGCATAAGCGTTGCTCTCTCTTTCAATGAAACGTTAATGGAACGGGGAGTCCGAGCTGCCGTCCGGACGAAGACGGTATTGGTAAAGCATACCGGGAACGTGGCTGGCCAACTCTTCTCGCTGTCGGCGCATAGAGTTCAGCGCCTGCTCGACCCTCTTGAGATCGGTGATGTCCTCTACCGTCCCGTCTGCCGCTCTGGGCCGACCAGAGGCGTCGCCCTTGAATGTTGCCCGCAGGTGTATCCAGCGAACCTGCCCTCCGCTGACGATACGATACTGCAGATCAAGGGACTTTCCGCACATGGCAGCATCCCATGCCCTATCGAAGAGGGGGCGGTCTTCAGGGTGAATGCACTGCAGGAATCGCTCGAAGGCTATTGGCGCACCAACATCCAGGCCGAGCACGCGGCAGGCTTCATCGGAGCAAGTGAGGAGTTGCGAGCCAAGATCGAGATGCCAACTGCCAGAATGGGCATTCTGGTTAATCTGGTCGCCGTGTCGGGCTGAGATTTGAGGCGTCTCGTTCAAAGGTGACGCTCCTTAGGGGTGAAACAGAGGTTCCAAAGTTTCTGCAACTCGGAGCGCATTTCGTCAAAGATTGTGTGGCTGGGGTCGCTATGCATCGACTGGCCGGTGGCGCGTCCCACCAGGTGGGCCAGACCGGCAAGCGGTGGGATAGCGACCGCCAGCGACACGAGGGTGGCTGCCCATGTCAGCCCGTTGGGGTCGAACACGACAGCCACCCATCGCTCAAGATTCGCCGTCCGCCGGCTTCTTCTTGCGCGTAGCCTTGCTCTCGTCGCTAGGCGGTGCCTCGGCCACGTTCGCGGCATCGGGCTTTTCAGGCTCGGCCGGCTGCGCGGGTGGCTCCTGGCGCTCGAAGACCACCCGTTCGGCCTTGTCGTCCCAGCGGGCGTTGGCGTGATCGCCCTTGCCGATACCGCCACCCAGCATCTCGCGCGCCAGCGCGGTTTCCAGCTCGCTGCGGATCAGCCGCTTGAGTTCACGCGCGCCGAACTCGGGCTTGTAGCCTTCCTCCGCGAAGTGGTCGATCAAGGTCTGATCGAAGGTCAGCGTCACGCCCTGGCTGGAGGCGTTGCGGGCCACACGATCGAGCTGCAGGCCGACGATATGGCGGATCTCCTCCTTGCCCAGCGCATGGAAGACGATGATCTCGTCGATGCGGTTGATGAACTCGGGGCGGAAGTGTCCGCGCAGCACGTCCATCACCTCGGACTTGGCCTTCTCGTATTCCTCGCCGCCGGCACCGCCGGCCTTCAGCCGACGCTGGATGATGTCCGAGCCCAAGTTCGAGGTGGCGATGATGATGGTATTGGTGAAATCCACCACCCGGCCCTTGCCGTCGGTGAGCCGCCCGTCGTCGAATACCTGCAGCAGGATGTTGTAGACGTCGGGGTGCGCTTTTTCGATCTCATCGAGCAACAACACGCTGTAGGGTTTGCGCCGCACCTTCTCGGTGAGCTGGCCACCCTCGTCGTAGCCGACGTAACCCGGAGGCGCCCCCACCAGGCGTGCCACGGCATGGCGTTCCCCGTACTCGGACATGTCGATGCGCAGCAGCGCACCTTCATCGCCATAGATCGACTCGGCCAGCGCCTTGGCGAGTTCGGTCTTGCCCACGCCGGTCGGTCCGAGGAACAGGAAAGTCGCCACCGGCTTGCTGCCTTCGCGCAGGCCCGCCCGCGACAACCGCACGGCATCGGCCACCGCGCGCACCGCTTCGTCCTGGCCCACGAGGCGCTCGTGCAGCCGCTGCTCCAGATGCAGCAGCTTCTCGCGTTCTTCCACCGTCAGCTCGTTGACCGGAATGCCGGTCAGGCGCGAGACGATCTGCGCGACATGCTCGGCCTTGACTTCGGCGTTGCCCGAGGCGCGCTCGCGTTCCCATTCCTCGACGAGCTTCTTGAGTTCAGTCTCCTTGGCCTCGATGCGCTTGCCCAGCTCGGCGGCCTTGTCGTACTGCTTGCGCGAGGCCACATAGTCCTGCTCACGCCGCAGCTGGTGCAGTTCGGACTCCAGCTCTTGCACCGCCACCGGGCGGGCCGTGGCCGACAGCTTCACGCGTGCGGCCGCCTGGTCGAGCAGGTCGATGGCCTTGTCAGGCAAAAAGCGCGCGGTGATGTAGCGGTCCGACAACTCGGCGGCGGCGATGATCGCATCCTCGGTCATGCTGACCTTGTGGTGCGCCTCGAAGGTGTCGCGCAGGCCACGCAGGATCATCATGGTCTGCGCTACCGTCGGCTCGGGCACCATCACCGGCTGGAAGCGACGCTCCAGCGCGGCGTCCTTCTCGATGTACTTCTGATACTCGTTGAGCGTGGTGGCGCCGATCAGGTTCAGTTCGCCGCGCGCCATCATCGGCTTGAACACGTTGGCCACGTCCAGCCCGCCTTCGCCGCCACCCTGGCCGGCACCGACGATGGTGTGCACCTCGTCGATGAAGAGAATCAGCTCGCCCTGGTGCTCGGTCACTTCCTTGAGCACCTTCTGCACGCGCTCCTCGAACTCGCCGCGGTACTTGGCGCCTGCCACCATGGCGTTGATGTTGAGTTCGACCAGACGCTTGTCGCGCAGCGTCTCGGGCACTTCGCCGGCGACCATCCGCTGCGCCAGTCCTTCGACAATGGCGGTCTTGCCGACGCCGGGCTCACCGATCAACACCGGGTTGTTTTTCTTGCGCCGGGCCAGCACCTCGATGGTGGTCTCGATCTCCTGCGCACGGCCGATGACCGGATCGAGCTTGCCGTCACGCGCCATTTTGGTGAGGTCGCGCGAGTACTTGTCGAGCTCAGGTGTGTTGGTCGGCGCCTCAGCGCGACCGTCCTCGGCCCCCTTACCGACCACCTTGCTCACCTGTTGACGCAGCGCCTGCGGTGTGAGGCCGTAACGGCGCAGCAGGTTGGCGGCCAAGCCTTCGCCTTCCTCGGCCAGCCCGATCAGGAAATGCTCCGGGCCGACATAGGAGTGGCTGAGTTCGTTGGATGCCACGAAAGCGCGGCTGAGTGCGTCCTTGACGCGGGGCGACACGCCGATTTCGCCCTCGAACGGCTTCTCGCCACGCTTGGCTTCGGATTCGATTTGCCGCTTGAGGTCATCGACCTTGATCTTGAATTGCCCCAGGATGGTCTTCACCACGTCGCTGTCGGCGAGCGCCAACAGCAGGTGTTCGGTATCGACTTCAGGGCGGCCAAATTCGGCGGCATGTTTGGCGGCCTCCTACAACAAAGCCTCGGACTGTTCGCTGATACGGCTGGCCAGCCCACTGCCGCGCCTGCGCGTTGTACCCGTAGCAGCCGGGGCGGGTTCGCCAAACGAGGCATCGACGACCTCGTCGGTATCGGTTGCCATGGACGGTGCGTCGTCACCGATGCGGAAGAAGTCGCTGCCAAGGAAGTCTTCGAACAGCCCGCTGCGCGAGCCGAACAAGGCTTCCAGCGGTGAGACGGTGCGCTTTTGCTGGCGCACCAGTTGGCGATAGTGATCGTCACACAACTGCATAGTGCTGTGGCGACCATTGAGATTGGTTTCCACCCGCACCGTGGCGGGTTGGCCGCAGACTCGGCATTGTTTTCTGGCCATGCTGATGCTCCTTAAGAGGACTGATTTGACGAGACGCCGAAGGTAACGGCGCCTCGATCTTCACCTGGTTTTTTCGGAGGACGAGCCGATCGGCGTCAGCCGTTGATCGGGATCGAGCGGCCCTGCTTAGGCGCACTGGCCTCGCGCTTGTCCATCGTGATCGTGAGCACGCCGTTCTTGAATGCGGCCTTGATCGATTCCTGGTTGGCGTTGTCAGGCAGGTTCAGGACACGCTGGAAACTGCCGTAGGAGCGTTCGACGCGATGGAAGCCACCCTCCTTCTTTTCCTGCTCCTGGCGCTTCTCGCCCCGTACCATCAGCACGTCGTTGTCGAGCGTGATCTGGATATCCTTTTCCTCGACGCCGGGAACCTCCAAGGAAATCTTGTATTGCTTGTCGGTTTCCTGAATGTCAAGTACCGGCTTCAGCATGCCCGGCAAGTCCGACGGCCATCGCGGCATGGCCTGCGCTGGAAAACCGAAGCCTCGAAACGCATCGTCAAAGAGGCGGTCGATCTCGCGATGCAATTGCAGGATGGGACTGACGGGACCGCCTGCTACCGGCAGGTCATTGCGCTGCACGGGCAGCGAGGCAGCGCTCTGTTGTTCTTCCTGTTCTTTCTTGAACCAGTTCCAGGGAGCCAATTTCTTGAAATCAATGTCCATGTCACACCTCCAGAAGAAAAGTTGAAGAATCTCGCTCACTCCGTTTGCCTGCGGCTATGGATAGCGCTCTCAGGCAACACGGGATGTTTCGCTGCCTTCGGCTGCTCATCTGTACGTATCACCTCCTTCTTTCTGCCTGCTTGGGTCTGATCATTGATCCATCGATCGATTTCACTTTGATGAAACCGCCATGCCCCCCACAATTTCCGCCTTCGTGCAGCCTCAATCGAGGGTTTTCTTCAAGACTTTGCAAAATATTGTGGCTAACATGCAGGAAGTCAAGAGTCAACACCTCGCGATCTGCTGGGCGATTGATGTGAGTCAATCGTAAGCAACCAGGAAACAAATGTTGGCTGCCACCGCGATGGTGCTCCCTCCTGAGCTCAAGGCGCACTTCCCCCAACCCCCATGTGTTTTCTGTGCCGGGGACAGGAGGCGCGGCAACGATGGGCGTGGGGGATCGTGGTAGCATTATGTTCCCTGTAACATCGACCTCAAGGAGCCAATATGTCGGAGCGTTATCCTGAAGACCCTGCCCTGGATCTGTACTTGGCTCTGATGGAAGTGGATTGGCCGACCGTCTTCGATGCCGCCACCCTATCGCGTGGGTTGGGCTATGCCCACAAGGGGCGTGTGCATGATGGGTTCAACCTGCAGGTCGGCAGTGACATGCTGGGAATCTTCGGGCGCGTTGCCGGTGGCCGCAAGCAGGCCTACATGACGCGGGCTTATCTTGACCCCAAGGATCTCGACAAGGGGCTCTTTACCCTCTGCAACTGCCAGGTCGGCGTGCGCTGCAAGCATGCCGTGGCGCTGATCGAGACCTTCATGAATCAGATGGGCGAGGAGGGCTTCGCCTCGCCGGAGGAAAGCCTCGAGCCGTCTCCCGGTTCGCCCCCTGCGCCACCGCTTGCCAAGCGCTCGTCGTCGGCCGAACTGGCGTCGGCCAAGCGCGAGCGCCTGAAGCGCGACTGGGAAGCGTGGCTGAAGCGGGCGGATCGGCCTGCCTTGCAGGAGGAGCCAGAAGGGCGGCGCGTCGGCGACGAGTATCGCCTCGCCCTGTTTCTGAGCGCGCCCGGTGCCTATCGTGAGCCGGTGCTGCGGGTGGTGCCGGTGTGGGTGCGTCCGTCGCGCCAGAGCCATCGCCACTCGGGGTGGGTGGCGCCACGGATCATCGAGGCGGCCTCCGACCTGGTGCCAGTGCCCGAGGGTGGTTGGCCTGCGGCCCAGGAGGAGGCCCTGACACTGCTTTTGCACGGCCCTCAGGAGTCCACTTTGATATCAGGTCAGATGCGCCGTGCGGCGGTCATCGATCAGCCACTGCAGGGGCGGGCGCTGTGGAATCTGCTTGAAGGCGATGAGCCCCCACTGCTGTTCCATGAAAAGCAGACGGGCCCCGTTCTTGAACTGGGCCCTGCCGGGCAGCTGGCGCCTCGCTGGCAGGCGGATGAAGAGGGGGTACAGCATCTGGCGCTGGATACGCAGCCAGAAGGATTGCTCTCGCAAACGGCGCTTGTGCTGCGTAGTGGGCGCGAGTTGTGCTACCTGGACGTTGAGCAGGGCTTGTTCGGCCGCCTGGCCGGTAGTCCCGAGTGGCTTAAAAGGGTGGCGCAGGCGCCGCCGCTACCCCCCGAGATGAGTGGCTGGTTGAGTGAGCGCCTGGGTGAGGCGCCGGCACTGGCCGAGACATTGCCGGCGCCGCATCAGGTCGAGGAGCGCCAGCTGGATGATGTGGTGCCGCGGCTCAAGGTCACCATGCAGGTAGCCGCAGGTCAGCTGGGCTTTCGTGACGGTGCACCTCTGCCGCGCTGGGTGGAAGTCGGTGCGGCGGTGGTGGGGCTTGACTATGCTGGTATCGAGGTGGTCCCGGAGCCCGGCGACTGGGTGCAGGGGTACCGTGATGGCCAGCGACTCAAGATCAAGCGCGATGCCGAGGCGGAGTTGGCGCTGGTGCGCGGGCTGCCATCGGGCATGATCACCCTGGAGTGGCTGCGCGAGGCCGAGCTGGTGCCGGCCTATCTGAAGCTGCCTGACTGGTCGCTGCTGCTGCCGAATGCCGAGGGTCCTCCGGCCACGATCCTCGAATGGTCGACCCACCTGGCCGGCCCCGATGAGTGGTGGGAGATGATCGCCCGGCTGCGCCAGGCGGGTTGCCTGGTTCACTTCAGCGACGACTTTCCCGAAGAACCCACCTATGTGGAGCCGGACGATTGGTACGGCGAGCTGGAGCCGGCCGGCAACGGCTGGTTCGACCTGGCGCTGGATATCGAGGTGGAGGGCGAACGCCTCAACCTGCTGCCGATCCTGCGCCGCCTGTTTCGGGATCCCGGCTTTCCGCTGGAGCCGGCCGCTGATGAACCAGAGGACGCCAGCTGGACGCTGGCCCTGCCGGAGAATCGCCGCCTGGTGATGCCGCTCTCGCGCCTGCGCTCGCTGATGGCGCCCATCCTCGACTGGTTGAATGATGAGAGCGACCCCGAGGCGGCGGTGCGCCTGCCGGTGACCGCCGCCGAGAAGGTAGCGCCCCTGGCCGAGCACGAGTGCTGGGCGGGACGAGACGACGTGACCAAACTGGCCCGGCGCCTGCGCGAGCTGCCCGCCAGCCTGCCGGCACCGCCGGGCTTAGTTGGCGAGCTGCGTGACTACCAGGCCCGAGGCATCGCCTGGATGCGCTTTCTCTCCGAGCTGGGCACCGGCGGCATCCTGGCCGACGATATGGGCCTGGGCAAGACCGTCCAGGTATTGGCTCATGTGCTCGATGAGCGCGCCCGCGGGGCGCTGACCGGCCCGACCCTGGTGGTGGCGCCCACCAGCCTGGTGGGCAACTGGTGCGCCGAGGCTGAACGCTTCGCCCCCGAGCTCAACGTCGTCGCCCTGCAGGGGGGGAAGGCTCAGCGCGAGCGCCAGTTCGAGGAGGCGCTTCCCGGTGCCGACCTCGCGGTGACCACCTATGCGTTGCTGATCCGCGATCTCGAACGCCTGCGCGAGCACGACTTCGGCCTGCTGGTGCTTGACGAGGCCCAGGCGATCAAGAATGCCGCCAGCCAGACCGCGCGGGCGGTGCGCGAGCTCAATGTGGCCCGCGCCATCGCCATGACCGGTACGCCACTGGAAAACCACCTGGGTGAGCTGTGGGCGCAGCTCGATGCCGTGGCCCCGGGCGCCCTGGGCAGCCAGCAGTGGTTCGGTCAGCGCTTTCGCACCCCCATCGAGAAAGAGGGCGACGTCGAGCTGCGCCAGCGGCTCTCCCGGCGCATCGCTCCGCTGATGCTGCGCCGGACCAAGCAACAGGTGCTCGCCGAGCTGCCGGAGAAGACCGAGACCCGTCGCGAGGTCACCCTGAGCGGCGCCCAGCGCGAGCTCTACGAGAGCCTGCGCCTGGCCCAGCACCAGCGGGTGCAGCAGGCGGTGGCCGAGCGCGGCCTGGCCGCTTCCGGCATCGTGATGCTCGATGCGCTGCTCAAGCTGCGCCAGGTGTGCTGCGACCCGCGGTTGGTCAAACTGGAGAGTGTGCGCAAGACCAAGCGCTCGGCCAAGCTGGAGCAACTGCGCGAACTGGTGGGGCCCTTGGTGGAGGAGGGGAGGCGCATCCTGATCTTCTCCCAGTTCACTGAGATGCTCACGCTGATCGGTGAGGCGCTGGAGAAGGACGGCATCCCCTTCACCACCCTGACCGGCGACACGCCGGGCAAGACCCGCACGCAGCGGGTGGCGCTGTTTCAGCAGGGCGAGATCCCGGTATTTCTGATCAGCCTCAAGGCCGGCGGTACGGGCCTGAACCTCACCGCCGCGGACACCGTGATCCACTACGATCCCTGGTGGAATCCGGCGGTGGAGGCCCAGGCCACCGGCCGCGCCCACCGCATGGGCCAGCAGAACCCGGTGTTCGTCTATAAGCTGGTATGCGCCGGCACCGTGGAGGAGCGCATCCTCGACCTGCAGGCGCGCAAGGCCGATCTCGCCGCCTCGATCCTTGAGGGTGGCGCCGAGCACAAGAGCGACGGCCCGCTATTCGACGAGGAGGATCTGGCGCTGCTCTTTGCGCCGGTAGTGTAGTGAGATGGGTTAAGAAAAAATCCCCCTCTGGTTGTTGGCTGAAGATTTTCCTGCTGAAGTGAACGAAATACCTCGCTTCCTGAGCATGAAGATGAAAAACGTTGGTGATGTGCACCTTCATGGGCACCTGGCGCTGGGCGTCCTGCCGCCGGAGCGAGCGCCTGCCGATGACGATCTCCTCTCGCATCTGTTGTTTGCTCTGAAGCATGAGGGCGTGGGCCTGGCCATTCTTTCCGAGACGCTCCCTTATCTCTCGGTCGAATCGCTAGTTGCGGCACTGGAGGCCTTGACTGGTTTGGTGGCGGTATTGGTCTGGGGAAGAGGTATACGAAGAGGTATACGGAGCACAGCCCCGTTATAGCTATTGCTCGCGGCGGTTCTCGTGCAGCTGCTGAGCTGGTCAATGATGGCGGGGCAGCACACGCCATACCCTGATGTTCTGGGGCCTCGCACTTCTGGGGCTGATGCTGGTGGTCTCGGTGGGTGAGTATGGCATTGCTCACTGGCGTCAGGCTTTCGATAACCCGCGATTTCGGCCCGACTTTGGTGTAATGAATGCCCCGCATCCTGCGATGTTCTTCGGAGCAACAATGTTGGCGGGCGTGAGCTTCGCTGCGCGTTGCTGGCGTTCGGGGAGGTGGGCGTGGACTCGGCACTTGGGCTGGCTGAGTGTCAATGGCTTCCTGACCGAACACGCCAGTATGGCCACCTACACAATACTACACTAGAGGTTCTGGTTGCCTATGGCGTGTTGGGTCTTAGTGTGATGATCGTGCTTGGGGCTTAGGTTGGTCTAGTACTACAGTCGTAACTGAATAAGCTACAATGCATGTGGTTGATATGGAAGCGATTACAGGGTGAAGGATGCAAGAACTGGATCTTTCTGTCTCAGCATTGTTGGATGACCTGGCAGAGCGGTTAGGCCCGCTCTTTCCGCGTTCGGAAACGCGCGCTCGAGCTCTACGTTACATCCAGGGGCTGCTCAGCCAGTGTGAACGTAAGAATAGCTGGCATCTTGCCGAATGGCTCGGCGATGCCACCCCAGATGGGGTACAGTACCTGTTGGATCGTGCCCGCTGGGATGCGGACGTAGCACGCGATATTCTCCGCCAATGGGTCATCGATACGCTGGGCTCGCCTAAGGGTGTCCTAGTCCTGGACGAGACCGGCTTTACCAAGAAAGGCCAGCACTCGGCCGGCGTGCAACGCCAGTACAGTGGCACCGCTGGCCGTATCGAAAATAGTCAGATCGGGGTCTTTCTTCTCTACGCTAGCCCGGCGGGACATGCCTTCCTGGATCGCGCCCTGTACTTGCCCAAATCCTGGACACTGGACCGCGAGCGTTGTCGGCGTGCGGGCATCCCTGATGACGTCGAATTTGCCAGCAAACCCGAGCTCGCTCGCCGGATGCTGGAGTGCGCGATGGATCAGGACATACCGGCCGCCTGGGTGACGGGGGATAGCGTCTATGACGGTAACCGCAGCCTGCGTCTGTGGCTGGAGGAGCGCTCACAACCCTTTGTTTTAGAAGTGGCTTGTAACGAATCCTTGTGGTGGCAGAGCTTCCACTACACGCGAGCGGACGAGATCGCAGCGGCATTGCCGGATGACGCATGGCAGACCCTATCCGCTGGCTCAGGCAGCAAGGGCGAACGCTGGTTTTGCGATAGTCAGAGATGAGGAGGTGAATGTCATAACCCACGTTATGAAAGGAGCCATCCTAGGTTGCAAGCGCAGAAAGGTTCGCTACCCTATCTACTGCGCTGTGTTTCTAAATGAGACACGTTTTAACTGAAGTTTAATCATACAAGGAGTGGATTAGATGACAGTCAGCAATACACCGCTTAACCATGTGACCGCCCACAAACAGTATAGCGAGATGGCCGACGTGCCCACGGCGGGCAATGCCAGGGTGGTAGACGCTTATCCCACACGCTTGGCCCAAGCCCCTGCATCACTCACACAGCCCCGCCAGGATGGCGTCGTAAAAGGGCGTGCGCTACCGGGACCGCTGAGTGAGGCTCAGCTCGATGAGTTCGAACGCAAGGGATATTTGTTCATTCCCAATTTGATCGATGGCGAAGAGCTGGAGGCGCTTCGCAAAGAGATGAATGCCCTGCTGAGCAACGACGCCTATCGCGATAAGGCGTTCAGCATCACCGAGCCAGAAAGCCATGAGATTCGCTCACTATTTGCCGTGCATCGCCTTTCTGAGCGATTAGGGGCGCTTGCCAGCGACGAGCGCGTGGCTGGTGCGGCTCGTCAGATCATCGGTGACGACCCCTACGTGCATCAGTCGCGTATCAACTACAAGCCGGGCTTTGCCGGTAAAGGCTTCAATTGGCACTCGGACTTCGAGACCTGGCACGCTGAAGATGGTATGCCCAACATGCACGCGGTCAGCGCCTCGCTGATTTTGACCGACAACCACGAGTTCAATGGCCCGCTGATGTTGATTCCGGGCTCGCATATGGAATTCGTGCCTTGCCAGGGAGAAACGCCGGAAGACAACCACAAGCGCTCGTTGAAAGCGCAGGAAGTGGGCGTGCCGAGCCCAGAGGCGTTGACACACTTGGTCGATAAATACGGCATCGATGCCCCCAAAGGGAAAGCTGGCGGGCTGCTGTTGTTCGATTGCAACACGCTGCATGCGTCCAACGCCAACCTCTCGCCGGATCCGCGCAGCAACGTGTTCTTCGTGTTCAATCGGCCCGATAACCGCTGCGTTGCCCCGTTTGCCGCGCCTAAACAGCGTCCTTCGTTCTTGGCGCATGGGCCTGAGGAGAGCGGGTATCCCGAGGCATAAGCGATCCAGATACTCCTGCAATTCGGAAATACGCGGTCGATACTGTGGAACATGGGCATGGCTGGGGTAGACTAATGCGCCTGTCGTTGCGAATACGGCACGCATAACGAGAAGGAGAAGACCCGCCATGCGTTTTGTTCCACAGTTTACCGATGGTCAGGAGTTTCCCCACGCGCTGGGCAAGGTCATCTGTGTCGGCCGCAACTATGCCGAACATGCCAAAGAGCTGGATAACCCGGTTCCCAGTGAGCCGCTGCTGTTCATCAAGCCCGCCACTAGCGTGGTGGACTTAACCAAGCCTCTCGACCCGCCATTTTCGCGAGGCGATGTTCATTATGAAGTCGAGCTGGCGCTACTGGTAGGGGAGACCCTCACCCACGCCACGCAAGATGAAGCCGAGCGTGCCATTGCAGGCATTGGCCTTGCGATGGATTTAACCCTGCGCGATGTGCAAACCAAGTTAAAAGAGAAAGGCCACCCTTGGGAAATCGCCAAGGCCTTTGATGGCGCCTGCCCGCTGTCGCCTTTCTTGCCGCTGAGCCGCGTGCCTAACTGGAACGCGCTGACCTTCACCCTAGAAATCGACGGTGAAGAGCGCCAGCACGGCGAAGGCGCGGATATGATTTTTGCTATTCCCACGCTGGTGGCAGAAATGAGCCGTCACTTCACCCTGGAGCCAGGCGATGTGATTTTGACCGGCACGCCTGCCGGAGTCGGCGAGCTACCCCGCGGCGCGGCGCTACGCTTAACGCTGACTGGCGGCCTGGAGATTTCGACCAGCGTCGTTGAGTAACGACCTGCTCACGGGTTCAGCACGCAAAACAAAGGCCACCGATACGCTCGGTGGCCTTTTTTGTGAAACGCGTTAAGCCGGTGAAGGGTTACTCCAGGTAGGTGTAGCCCTCTAGGCCTTCGGTCAGGCTAGCGGCAAAGTGCGCCTGCTCTTCCGGAGAGAAACCGCTTGTGACCAGCTGCTCGGTGAGCTTCTGTTTCAGTACGCAGGCATCGAAATTCACGTAGGCCAATACGTTGGCCACCGAATCCCCCGCCTGCGGGTTAGAGAGCACCCACTCGCCATCTTCACCTAGCGCTGCATCCACCGAATCGGTATCGCCGAACAGGTTGTGCAGGTCGCCAAGAATCTCCTGGTAGGCGCCCACCAGGAAGAAGCCTAACCAGCGCTCGTCGTCATTGGCCCACTCAGGCAGCGGCAGGGTGGTTTCTACCCCTTGGCCATCCACATAGCTATCGATACGGCCATCAGAGTCGCAGGTGATGTCCTGGATCACCGCACGGCGGGTGGGCGCTTTGTCCAGCCCACTGAGTGGTAGCACGGGGAAAATCTGCTCGATGCCCCACACGTCTGGCACTGACTGGAACAGCGAGAAATTGACGAACAGCTTGTCGGCCAATTTTTCGGCCAGCTCGTCCATGATTTCCCGGTGCGCGCGGTTGCGGGTATCCAGCTTTCCACGCAGGCGCGTGCAGGCGGCCATGTAGAGGCGCTCGCCTTCGGCGCGGGCGTTGATGCTGCTCAGACCCAGAACGAAACGGTCGTGTAGCTCGCTAACTGCCTGCAACAGGTCGTGCCACGCCTCGACCAGCACCCGCGGTTCTTGGGTCTCGGCCAACTGGTCGAACACCCGCCACAGCTCTTCTACCTGTGGATCTTCTTCCTGGGTTGTGCGCTCTGGCGGCGTGTCGTTGACGCGCTCTTCACCAATGACATTGGTGATCAGCACTGCATGGTGGGCGGTGAGCGAACGGCCGGACTCACTGATCAGGTGCGGTTGGGGCAGGTCAGCCTCCTGGCAGAGCTGGGAGAACGCGTTGACCACGTTGCGGGCGTACTCCTGCATGGAGTAGTTCGCCGAGCAGTAGCTGCGCGAGCGGGTGCCTTCGTAGTCGATCCCTAAGCCGCCGCCCACATCGACGGTGTCGATGGGCGCGCCCAGGCTCATCAGGTTTTGATAGAAGCGCGCGCACTCCCGCAGGCCGCGCTGAATATCGCGAATGTTGGCGATCTGCGAGCCTAGATGGAAGTGCACGAGCTGCAGGCTCGCCAGAGCATCCTGGGCGCGTAGGGTTTCGACCACTTCCAGAATCTGGCTGGCGGTGAGACCGAACTTCGACTTCTCACCGCCAGTATTCTGCCACTTGCCTTTACCCACCGAGGCTAGTCGCGCGCGCAGGCCAATGCGCGGGGTTACGTCCAGCTCGCGGGCCTCTTCTAAAATCAGCTCCAGTTCGGAGAGCTTCTCCACCACCAGATACACTTTGTGGCCGAGCTTCTCGCCCAGCAGCGCCAGGCGCACGTACTCGCGGTCTTTATAGCCATTGCAGACGATCAGCGACGAACCGCCGTCGGAGAGCGCCAGCACCGCCAGCAGCTCGGGTTTGCTGCCTGCTTCGAGCCCTACGCGACCATTACCCCGCTCAGAGGTAGCGAGAATCTCTTCTACCACCCGACGCTGCTGGTTCACCTTAATCGGGTAAACCGCGGTATAGCCGCCCTGGTAGTCCACGTCCTGCATGGCGGCGTCAAAGGCACCGCAAAGCTGTTCGACGCGATCGTGAAGAATATCGCTAAAGCGCACCAGCACCGGTAAGCGTAACCCCGCCGCCTGTAACTGACGGACTAACGCACTGATAGGCAGCGCCGGGCCTTCCGCATCGCTGCCCAGCGGGCGTACCAGGGCTTGGCCGTGGTCGTCGACATCAAAGTAACCGCTGCCCCACTGGTCCATGTTCCAAGTGCGGCGGGCACGCACGGCGGGGCTGCTGGTCGTTGCCATTTCACTCATGAAGATGCCTCTGGAATCGGGAGTGCGCCAAACGCGATGCGTGCTTTAAGAATCATGCGGAAGCGCTCGGGGTCGTGGGGAGTTAAGTCATGGGCCGGTGGGTCGACATACACCACCAGCAGCCGTGACAGCCAATAACGCAGTGCGGTCATGCGCAGCATCGTCGGCCAAAGCGTGCGTTCGGATTCGGTCAGCGGGCGTCGTGCTTGATAGGCGCTTAAAATGGCGTTGTAACGCTCGGCGTTCAGCGAACCGTCCTCATTGGAGGCCCAGTCGTTGATCACGATGGCGAGATCAAACAGCAAGTCACCGGTGCAGCCGTTATAAAAATCGATAATACCGCCTAGGGCGTCGCCCTCGAACAGCGTGTTATCGCGGAACAAATCGCCATGCACTGCTCCTTGGGGAAGCTCGCCATGCTGGCTAAATTCGCTCTCGAAATCATCCACTGCGTTCTTCATCAGTGTTTGATCGTCAGGGCTGATGTAGGTGAGCACCTTATGGTGTACCGCCCGCAGCCAGTGCAGGTCACGGGGGTTGGGGCGATGCCCGGGAAAGTGCTGCGATACTTTATGCATCTGCCCAAGCGTGCTGCCCAGCGCTTGGCACTGGGCAAGGTTGGGGGCGCTGGGGTGCTTGCCCGGCAGGCGCGGGAACAGCAGCGCAGGCTTGCCCGCCAGGCTGTGCAGCGCCACGCCTTCGCGGTCATGAATAGTGCCGGGCACCGGTAAGCGGTGCTCGTCTAAGTAATCGAGCAACTCAACAAAAAACGGCAGCTCTTCGTGTTCGCCTTGCTCAAACAGGGTGAGCACCAGCTCGCGGCGGTCGGTGGTCACGAAAAACGTCGAGTTCTCCGTGCCGCCTGCCACGCCTTGAAGCGCAACAAAGCTGCCAACATCAAATTTTTCCAAAAACGCGGCGACCTGTGCGTCGCTAAGCGGGGTGAATACTGCCATGAGAATCTCGCCCAGGTTGCTAAGCCGATTATTGTAGCGGCTTGCCGCACGAGTTGGCAGCGTTGTGTGGTGAAGAGTAGCGAGTTTTAGGGCTCTTTTCTGCAGGCCCGGCGTTGAACGCGTATCATAGAGAGCAGACATCCTTACCGTTTTGCTGACTATGGAATTTGGTTATGGCCCGTGCCCCAATCGTGCTCGTCGATGGCTCTTCGTACCTCTACCGCGCGTTTCATGCGCTGCCGCCGCTAACGACCTCTAACGGTCAGCCGACCGGAGCCGTGAAGGGCGTGCTGAACATGCTCAAACGGCTGATGAAAGACTACCCCGATAGCCCCATGGCGGTGGTGTTCGACGCGCCGGGTAAAACCTTCCGCGATGAGCTGTACAGCGATTACAAGGCCCACCGCCCACCCATGCCGGATGACCTACGCAGCCAGATCGAACCGCTGCACGCCTGTGTCAAAGCACTCGGCCTGCCGCTGCTGTGCATCGAAGGGGTCGAGGCGGATGACGTGATTGGCACGTTGGCGCACCAAGCCACTCAGGCTGGCCGCGACGCGGTCATCTCCACCGGCGATAAGGACATGGCCCAACTGGTGAACGGCCACATCACGCTGGTCAACACCATGAAAGAGGAAACCCTCGATGAAGCGGGCGTGGAGGAGAAGTTTGGCCTGCCACCCGCACTCATCATCGACTTCCTCGCACTGATGGGCGACAAGGTGGACAACATCCCCGGCGTGCCTGGGGTGGGCGAGAAAACCGCCATTGGCCTGCTGCAAGGTATGGGCGGCGGTTTAGACACGATTTATGGCGATTTAGAGCGCGTGACCACCCTCGGTTTCCGCGGCGCGAAAACGTTACCCAAAAAACTGGAAGAGCACCGCGAGCAAGCGTTTCTCTCCTATCAGTTAGCGACGATCAAAACCGACTGCGACTTGCCGGTGGGGTTGGATGATTTGGACATTGCCCACCCGGACCGCGAAGCGCTGGTCGAGCTCTACAAACAGATGGAGTTCAAACAGTGGCTCGCCGAGCTGCTGGAAGGCAACGACGAAGGCGTGGACGATGTGGCAGGCGGTGAGCCCGTCTCGGAAACAACCGACAGCACGACGGAAACGGCGCCGACCGAGCGCCACGACCATGTGATTACCGAGCAGGCCGAGCTGGAGGCGTGGCTCGAACGGCTCAACAAGGCCGAACGTTTCTGCTTCGACTTGGAAACCACCAGCCTCAACTACATGGATGCAGAAATTGTGGGTATTGGCGTGTCGCTGGAAGCCGGGGAAGCTGCCTATATTCCGGTGGCCCATGATTACTTGGATGCTCCCCAGCAGCTTGATCGCAAAGCGGTGCTGGCAGCGTTAAAGCCACTGCTGGAAGACCCGGCCAAAACCAAAATTGGACAAAACCTCAAATACGATATTTCCGTACTGGCGAACTACGACATTTCTGTCGTTGGCCCGTTTGCCGACACCATGCTAGCGTCGTATGTGCTCAACTCCACCGCCACGCGCCACGATATGGATTCGCTGGCGCTGAAGTACCTGGGCGAGAAAACCATTTCGTTTGAAGAGATCGCGGGCAAAGGCGCCAAGCAGCTGACGTTTAATCAGATTGCCCTAGAGCAAGCGGCTCCCTACGCCTGCGAGGATGTAGATATCACCCTGCGCCTACAGGACACGCTGCGTCCCCAAGTGGAGCGGGAAGGGCGCTTGGCCGAGGTGCTCGACCACCTTGAGCTACCACTAATCAGCGTGCTGTCGCGCATCGAGCGTAACGGCGTGGCCGTGGATGCCGAGCGCCTGTACGAGCAGAGCCAGCAGCTCGAACAGCGCATCCGCGAGTTAGAGAGTGAAGCTTTTGAGCTGGCGGGCCGCGAGTTCAACCTGGGGTCTCCCAAGCAGCTGGGCCAGATTCTGTTCGAAGAGCAGAAGATTCCGGTCATCAAGAAAACCCCCAAGGGCGCGCCTTCCACCGCCGAAGCCGTGCTGGAAGAGCTGGCGCTGGACTACCCCTTGCCCAAGGTGATCATGCAGCACCGTGGCCTGGCCAAGCTGAAATCTACCTATACCGATAAGCTGCCGCGCCTGCTGAACAAGAAAACTGGCCGCGTGCACACCAGCTATCATCAGGCGGTTACGGCCACCGGGCGGCTGTCGTCGTCGGACCCGAACCTGCAGAATATTCCTATCCGTACCGAGGAGGGGCGCAAGATTCGCCAGGCCTTCGTGGCCCGCCCCGGGTATCGCATCGTGGCTGCGGACTACTCGCAGATCGAGCTGCGTATTATGGCGCACCTTTCGGAAGATAAAGGGCTGCTAGAAGCGTTTGCCGAAGGGCGCGATATCCATACCGCCACGGCGGCGGAGGTATTCGGAACCTCACTGGAAAAAGTCACTGCCGACCAGCGGCGTAGCGCCAAGGCGATTAACTTTGGCTTGATTTACGGCATGAGCGCTTGGGGACTGGCTCGTCAGCTGCGTATTGACCGTAGCCAGGCCCAAACCTACATCGACCGCTACTTTGACCGCTACCCAGGCGTCGCCCGCTATATGGACCGCATTCGTACCCAGGCGGCGGAAGATGGCTTTGTCGAAACCGTGATGGGGCGGCGTTTATACCTGCCAGAGATTCACTCGCAAAACCGCAACCGCCGCCAAGGGGCCGAGCGCACGGCCATCAACGCGCCGATGCAGGGCACGGCGGCGGATATTATCAAACAGGCCATGATTGATGTGGATGCGTGGCTAGCGGAAGGGGAGTTCGATGCGCTGATGGTCATGCAGGTACACGATGAATTGGTGTTCGAGGTGGCCGAGGCGCAGGTAGAGCGCTTTATTGAGCAAGTGCAGGCACGCATGCAGGCCGCGGCCTCGCTCAGCGTACCGCTGATTGTGGAAGCGCAAAGCGGCGCGAATTGGGATGAAGCCCACTAACGAACGAGAGAGCACTCGCCAATAACACACAACCCCCACAGCGGTCGCTGCGGGGGTTGTGTTGAGTACGTTACTTAAGCACCGGCTTCAAAAGCGTGTGCCCAAGTCGCGCTTAACGCCAGCCGACGCGGTCGAAGATACGTACCGCTTCCGGGTTGTTCTCACCCAGGATGCTGATGTTGATGTCGTCTTTAGCGAAATCGCCCCAAGACTCCAGCACTGGGTTTTTCTTCACGCCTTCTACCACCGGGAACTCGTAGTTACGCTCGGCCAGCACTTCCTGCGCTTGGTCAGAGGCCAGGAACTCCAGGAAGCGAATGCCGTTTTCCGGGTTTTGCGCGTTGGCGACCAGGCCTGCACCGCCGACGTTCACGTGGGTACCGCGGTCATCCTGATTGGGGAAGATCACGCCCACTTTGCGCGCGGCTTCACGCTCGGCGGCATCGTCAGAGTGCAGCAGGCGTACGTAGTAGTAGTGGTTGGCGACGGCGAGGTTACACTCACCGCTGGCAACGCCAAGAATCTGATCGGTATCACCGCCTTCGGGGTCGCGGGCCATGTTGTTCACAACGCCCTGGGCCCACTCCTGCGCGCCCTCTGCGCCGTGGTGCTCAATCAGCGATGCCAGCAGTGACTGGTTGTAGATGTTGTTGGAAGAACGGATACACACTTGGCCTTCAAACTGCGGGTCGGCAAGATCTTCGTAAGTAGAGATCTGGCTCGGGTCGAAGTTTTCGCGGTTGTAGTAGATCACACGGGCACGCTGGCTAAAGCCAAACCACATGCCTTCTGGATGACGCATGGATTCCGGCAGGCGCTCGTTGAGAACATCAGAGTCTACGCTTTGAAAAATGCCGTCTTGCTCGGCGCGCCACAGGTTGCCTGCATCTACGGTCAGCATAACGTCGGCGGGGCTAGCCACGCCTTCACGCTGCATACGCTCCATCAGTTGGTTGGCATCGCCTTCCAGCACGTTTACTTCAATGCCTGTCTCTTCAGTGAACGCTTGGTAGAGAATTTCGTCAGAGTCGTAATGGCGTGCGGAGTAGATGTTGACTTCATTAGCGAGTGCGCTGCTGGCGAACGCAGAACCGGCCATGATGGCAGCTACGGAGGCCGTAAGACGTGCTTGTTTCATAACAAATACCCTGAATGTTTATGATAATAAGTTGCATTAACGGCGTGTGCTATTGAAACGCCTTGTTCGAAGAACGTCAAGCGAAATGCTAATGACTCGCATCACTTTTTGTGCCTAGACGTGCATCTCACGCCAATAGAAAATAGAATGCAAATAACTTTCAACCGTGTTCGCAATGGCTGAGCGGTCAGCGCTCTCCCGGCGAACAAACCATGGGTGAACGAATGACGGCAACTGTGTCCCTTTCTGAGGTGGCAGCACCTGCATCGGCGCTGTCGCTACGCGATGTTCAGCATACGTTTGCGGCTAACAAAGTTGTTAAAGGTATTGATCTCGACATTGCTCAGGGCGAAGTGGTCTGCCTGCTTGGCCCTTCCGGCTGCGGTAAAACCACGCTACTGCGCATTGCGGCAGGGCTGGAAGTGGTCCAAGAAGGCACCGTCAGCCTAGAAGGGCAGGCCATTGCCGCCCCCGGCAAACGCCATGTGCCGCCGGAAAAGCGCAACGTCGGGCTGGCGTTTCAGGATTCAGCGCTTTTCCCCCACCTTAGCGTGTTGGAAAATGTCACTTTCGGCTTAAAGCATCTGCCCTCCAGCCAGCGCCGTGAACGTGCGCTGGAGCTATTAACCCAGCTTGGCATGGCTGACTACGCCGATACCTACCCGCATATGCTCTCCGGCGGTCAGCAGCAGCGCGTGGCGCTGGCCCGAGCTCTGGCACCTACGCCCAAGCTAATGCTGTTGGATGAACCCTTCTCCAGCCTGGACGCTCGGCTGCGTGATCGGATTCGCGACGATACGCTGCACGTGTTGAAAAAGCTGGGCTCTGCCACGCTACTGGTGACTCACGATCCGGAAGAAGCGATGTTTATGGCCGACCGCATCGCCTTGATGCGCGATGGCAAAATCGTCCAAACGGGTACCCCGCGGGAGCTTTACTGCGCTCCCGTCGACCCATTTGTGGTGACCTTCTTTGGGGAAGTGAACGAGCTTGAAGGGGTGGTGGAAGGAGGCGTGGTACAAACGCCGGTAGGCGACATAGATGCCAGCTGGCTGCCAGAGGGTAGCCAGGCCCAGGTGATGATCCGCCCGGAGGCGCTGCGTATCAAAGAGCGCGACCTGCCTGCGGAAACCCACAGCCACAGCCACGTGGTGATGGCGAAACTACTGGGCCGCACTAGCTTGATTCACCTATGTGCCCACGGTGCTGATGGCCAAGAAGCGCACCTGCACGCACGGGTACCAGGGGTCTTCCTGCCCCAGGAGGGGCAGCCGATCGATATCGACCTCGACCACACCCAGGTATTTGTCTTTCCGCGTTAGTTTTTCCGCGTTAGTTGCGTGTTTTAATTACTCGGCTTGGCTGCCTGGGCGCGCCCGGCGCATCGCCAAGCTGAGTAGAATTACCGGTAGAATCCCCACCACCACAATGGTGAGCGATGCAGTAGACGCCTCCGCCAAGCGCTCATCGGACGCCAAACTGTGAGCGCGCACTGCCAGCGTGTCGAAGTTAAACGGCCGCAAAATAATCGTGGCGGGCAGCTCCTTCATCACATCCACAAACACCAGAATGCCCGCGGCCAATAGGCTGCTGCGCATCAGTGGCGTATGAATGCGCCGCAATGTGCCGCCGGCAGTTTGCCCTAAGGTGCGCGAGGCGGCGTCCATGCTTGGCGTCACTTTGCCCAGGCTCGCCTCTACTGCGTTAAACGACACCGCCAAAAAGCGCACCACATAGGCGTAAATCAAGATGAACGCCGTGCCGCTAAACACCAGCCCGATGATCTTATCGTAATGGGTGTGAAGCCAAGTGTTGAGCGCGTTATCCAGCCAGGCAAACGGAATCAAAATACCCACGGCCACCACCGAGCCAGGAATGGCGTAACCCATCGCCGCAATGCGGGTAAACAGTCGCGCGCTGGGGGAGTTGTGCAGCCGCACGCCGTAGCTCAGCAGCACCGCCAGCCCCACCGCAATCAGCGCTGCCACCGTAGCGAGGCTCAGGCTGTTCATGGCAAAGCCGATGAAGCGCGTGCCAAATAGGCTGTCGCCGGTGGTGATCGCCATTTCCAACAGAATGCCGCTGGGCAGCAAGAAGCCAACGGTGATTGGTAACAGGCAGGCCAGCGTCGCCCCGACGGCGTGCCAGCCGTGCAACCTGTACTCAGGCAACTGTTGATAGCGGTTGGTGGTGTGGAAGTAGCGACGCTTACCCCGCGACCAGCGCTCCAGCAGCACAAAAGCAATCACAAAAGTGAGTAGGCAAGCGGCTAGCTGGGCCGCGGCAATCGGCTCGCCTAGGCCAAACCAAGTGCGGTAAATACCCGTGGTAAAGGTATCCACCCCAAAAAACTGCACCGCGCCAAACTCATTGAGCGTTTCCATCAGCACCAGTGAGACGCCGCCCACCAGCGCCGGGCGTGCCAGCGGCAGCGCAACGCTGGCAAATAAACGCCAGGGGCCGCGCCCTAACGTGCGACCAACATCCAAGACGCACACCGACTGCTCTAAGAAGGAAGCGCGGGCCAGCAGGTACACATAGGGGTAAAGCACGAAGGTGATCAGCGTGGCAGCGCCCCCCAACGAGCGTACATTGGGGAAGTAGTAGTCGCCGACCTGCCAGTGAAACCACTCCCGCAGCAGGCTTTGTAGCGGCCCCGCCACCTGTAGAAAATCGGTGTAGGCATAAGCAATCACATAGGTCGGCACCGCCAGCGGCAGCAGTAGCGCCCACTCAAATAGGCGCTTGCCGGGGAAGCGACACATCACCACCAGCCACGCCGTTCCGGTGCCAATCACCAGGGTGCCTAAGCCTACCCATAGCACTAACCAGAACGTATTCGAGAGATAGCGGGGCAGCACGGTGCTGGCCAGGTGCTGCCAAACGCCTTCGGTGGGCATCACGATATGGCCAAGCACGACCAAAATAGGCAGCGCCACAATAAGCGCCACCAAAAACAGCGCGATTGACCAAGGGCTTAGCGACAGCGTGATGCGGGAAGCAAAACCTGAGAGCAGAGCCGATGGTGACCGGCGGGCAGGCGTAGACACGTCGTTGTCTCCTTGGACGAGGGGCAGCATGGCTCATCAATGCGAAAAAATAGCGGTTGCAAATAGTATCACCTGTGCCAAAAGGGTGCAGCCAGCATTCGGGCAGGCAAAAAAATCCCCCCGCAAAGCGGAGGGATTTAGCGCAGGCCTAACCGCTGATGTGTTAGTAGCCCACCATCATGCTAGGTAGCCCGGTAATCAAGCTGGGGAAGATAGACATCAGGATACAGGCCAGAATGATGATCGCCACAAACGGTACCACCGCTTTGTACAGATCAACGATCTCCACCCCTGGAGGGGCGACCCCTTTAAGATAGAACAGGGCATAGCCAAATGGCGGTGTGAGGAAGGAGGTCTGCAGCACCACAGCGACCATGACCACGAACCACAATACGTCCACGCCCATCTGAGCAATGATCGGCAGCATAATCGGGAAGCTCAGCAGCACGATGCCGGTCCAATCCAGGAACATGCCCAGGATAAAGACCAGGAATAGCATCAGCAGCAGCGCACCAAAGGTGCCGCCTGGCATGGCCAGTACGAAGTCGCTGATCACCGTCATACCGCCGCCAATGGAGAACACGCCGGTAAATGCCGTTGCCCCTACCAGTACCAGCATCACCATGGTGGTGGTTTTACCCGCTTCGATCAGCGTGTTGTAGCAGGTAGAGAGCTTGCGGTCGCCAAAGATCAAGAACAGCAGGAAAGCGATAAACACACCAATCGCGGATGCTTCCGTAGCGGTGGCGATCCCGGTAAATAGAGCACCGAGCACGCCCAGGATCAGCGACATCGGCGGCACCACGTACTTGCCCAGCATAATAAGCAGCTCTTTGGTACTGACCTCGGCGCGCTCCTCTTTCGGCACCTTGGGGCCGTAGCTGGGTTTCAGCCAGCAGATCAGCACCACGTACAGCGCGTACATCACGCCCAGCAGCAGGCCTGGAATCAGCGCCCCGGCAAACAGCGCACCCACCGACACAGGCGAGTAGCTGGCCATCAAAATCAGCATGATGCTGGGCGGAATCAAAATGCCTAGACAGCCGCTGGCCATGATCACGCCCGCGCTGAGCTCTTTGTTGTAGCCATACTTCAGCATCGGCACCAGCGCGATCATCCCCATGACGGCGATGGACGCCCCAACAATACCGGTCGTGGCTGCCAGCAATACCGAAACAACAACGACGGTTAAGGCGAGGCCGCCGCGCACATTCGCCAGCAGCAGGCGCATGGCGTCGAACATCTTCTCCGTCACGCCGGAGTCGTTGAGAAAGCGCGCCATCAAAATAAACAGCGGAATGGCGACCAGCACATAGTTGTCCATGGCGTTGCCATAAACGTTATTAATAATAATGCCGAGGGTATTAATACCGGGGCCTAGATACGCGCCGATGACCGCCATGCCGCCCAGCACAAAGGCTAGCGGATGGCCCATAAACAGCCCGACCAGCAGCCCGCCAAACATCACCAGCGTCAGTAGTTCTGCACTCATGCGGATGTCTCCTCACGCAGCTGCATAATGGCGTGCAGCACAATGGCAATCGCCTGTAGCAAAATCAGCGCGGCGGCCACTACGATGACCCCTTTCACCGGATAAACGGGAATCGAGACCATGCCGTAGGTGGTTTCGCCACGGCTAAAGGAGCGCTCAAAGAAGCGCCAGCCGTAGGTCAGCAGCAGCCAAATAAACGGCACGAAGAAAACTAGGTAGCCAATGAGATCCAGCACGGCCTGCTTCTTACGAGATAGCAAACGCTTCACCACATCCACCTCAACGTGGGCGTGATGACGCAACCCGTAAGCCGCCATGAGCATAAAGTGAGCGCCGAACAGCATCTTCGTAATATCGAACGCCCAGTCGCTTGGGCGGCCGAAAAAAAAGCGCGACACAATGTCGTAAAGCACTATGAGAGTAATGATGGCAATTAACGGCGCGATAATGCGGCCAAACAGCTCGTTAATCGCATCGATCGCCTTGGCAATCGCATTCATGGAAGATCTCCGCAACTGAGCTAAGGCCGCCCCGGCAGGTGCTGGGGCGGCAATGTTACGCTTTTATAGTGAATGCCTTATAGGCAGGCTTCGATCTCTTCCAGTGAGGGCAGGTTATCCATGGTACGGCTCATGTTGAACGGGGCCGTCACATCACGCCATGCGGCGTACTCTTGCAGGTAGGTGATCATGGAGTGGTAGACCTTAGCATGGTCTGGATTCTCACAGGCGCCGCGTACGATGACCTCGTTGGTGATCTCCTGGATACGCGCCAGATCCTCTTCAGAGAACTGGTTGATGGTCACGCCCGCGTCGATAAACTTCTGGGTCGCTTCGGTGGATTCGCGCTCAGACCAGGAGAGTGACCACGCCATGGTGGCTTCGGCAGCGATACGCAGCTTGGCTTGCGTCTCTTCAGAAAGCGCATCCCAAGAATCTTTGTTGATCATAACGCCGAACACGCTCGCTGACTGGTGCCAGCCGGGGGTCGCCCAGTAGTCGGCCACTTCGGCAAAGCCTGCATTGAAGTCAACGCCAGGGGTGGAGAACTCACCTGCGTCAATCACGCCACGCTCAATGGCTTGGTACACTTCGCCACCAGCCAGTGTGACCTGTGAGCCGCCCAACTCTTCAAGCACACGGCCCTGGTCACGGCCAGAAAGACGCAGGCGCTTGCCTTCTAGGTCGGCGATGCTCTCGATGGGCGTGCGGCCCATAAAGCCGGATTCATTGTTGGTAATACCGTAGGGCAGGTAAACCATGTTGTACTGGCCATAGATCTCTTGGTAGAGCTCAAAACCGCCCCACTGTTGGATCCAGTTCAGATAATCGACACCGTTGAACAAACTGGTGGTGGTGGCCAGCGGCGAGAACGCTGGGTTTAAGCCTGCCCAGTAGCCGGGCCAGTCACCTGCGGCTTGGATAGCGCCGGTTTCAGTGGCGTCGAAGACTTCGGTGCCGGGCATCAAGGTGCCGCCTGCGCGGAAGTTAATTTGAACTTCGTCGCCCGCTAGTTGGTTAACCAACTCTGCCCAGTGCTGGTCGATCTTGATCAGATCCAGGTTCTCCGGCCAGGTGGAGGTCATGGTCCACTGCTCTTGTGCCTGGGCGGTGGAGGTGAGAGCGGCGAAAGCGACGCCAGCGGCAAGGCTGGTCAATGCGAATTTTGTAGTCTTTTTCATTGTATGTTTCCTGGTACTTTGGCGGTTAGCGTTATTAGTGTTAATGACCTGAAAGCAGGAAAGTACAGCGGGCAGGCTAACGTTTACGTAAAGTAAAACATCCTGCGCTGCATCGCTAAGCTAGCACATACCCCCCGCTGCAGCGCAATATCAGTAATACAAGGAAGCTAACGCGGGCTTTGTTGCCGTTTTATTTGAAAAATAGCAGTCAAAACATCGCTTTAAAATGCTATTAGGTGCACTTCCACAGGGGGGATATGGTGATAAAACGTTGAAAAGCGCCTATTTGTTAAACCAAAGTTGTAAGAGAATTTTTATTTTAAGGAGTTGCCATGGGCAGGCCGCACCACGCTGAGCCTACCTCACCGGCTGGCACTGCCGTTGCACAACAAGCTGCTGTGTTAGCCAGCTATGCCCGCCGTTTAAAGCGGCGCGGCTGGCGGGGGTTAGTGTGGCTTAACGGTGCTCCAGAGCAGGCGCGCCAGCAGGCGTTGGCGCTATGGCAAGCACTCGACTGGAGTGCGCCACTGTGGATAGGGGATGGCCAGCAAGCGCCGGTAGCACCGAGCTTGCCAAGCCGCAAAGCGCGCACCCGGCTGGGAGCAGAGCATCAGCTGGTGATCCTGGATGCCAGCGGCCACCAAGGGTTAGATCCAGATGCCCTAGGCGCACTAGCGGGCACTGTCAGCGCTGGCGGTCTGCTGGTGCTGGTTACCCCAGCGACGTGGGGCAGCCAACCCGACCCCGACTACGCCCGCTTTGCCGATTACCCTTGGCAGTGGGAAGCGCTCAGCGCGCACTATTTAGCGCGGCTGGCCTGTCAGTTGGGCGAGTCTAACGCCGTGATCCGCTGGCCCGTTGGTGGTGCGTTATGGCTACCCGCGTTGAGCAAACGGCAAGCAG